>Ga0209167_10000327_pt1 | contig 39210 bp, 38 predicted proteins | sample Coa_R1_9_FD_187154 | JGI IMG/M metagenome (GOLD analysis project Ga0209167, IMG submission 187154) | Surface soil microbial communities from Centralia Pennsylvania, which are recovering from an underground coalmine fire - Coalmine... | ecosystem: Environmental > Terrestrial > Soil >...
TTGGAATGCGGTTAACTTGGAATAACCGTCCTTCCAGTCTGGAGGAACCCTCGCGCCCCGCTACGCTCAAACCGCCCGCTGCTGTGGCCGCTCAGCATCAAATCCCGCGAAGCGGGTTAGTTCAACGCACCTTTAGGACACTACCGGTGTCCGCCGCCATGCCCTCCGCTGGAGTGGCCGCCACTGCTGCTTCCACTGCTACCCCGGCTGGCCGGCGGCGCGCTATAACCGGGGGCTTGCGATCTGGGAGCCGGAGCCGCGCGCTGCTGCACGATCGGAGGCGCCACCTGCACGGCGCGGGACTCACCGCTCGATCCCCTAAAGGAGTTGGAGCCGCTTCCGCTTCCGTAATAGACGGGAGGCAGGTTCGACCGCTCCTGTTGGGGTGCCGAACGTTGGGGACTGCCGAAACGGTCCCAGCCGGCGCCGGCCGAGTTGCCTCCTGTGCCCGCGCTCGACTGGGAGTTCCGCGACTGTGCAGCGGATCCGCCGCCGGACTGGCTCGGTTCGCCGAAACGCCGCCACCCCGCGCCGGCCGCCGGCGACTGAGCGCCGCCACCTTGCGCTGTTTGCCGTCCTCCGGCTATGCTGCTTCCTGGCGCACCGGCGCCGAAAACGGACCGTACGGCGGCCTGCTGTTGGTTGAACGCCGTACGTTGAGACGCCGCCGCGGGCATCCGGCTGAAGAACCGCTGCTGGCCGCCGGCTTCATTGCGCGGAATAGCAGCGGCCGAAACGGGGCGTTCGCTGAATCGAAGATTGTTCGCTGTCGGGGTGATGGGCACCGCCCCGCGCACCAGCGAACCCCGCACCAATTGGGCGCGGTTCACCGCAATCTGATTGCGGAACGCTCCGCGCTGGAAATCCTGCGCGGAAACGGCGACCACTCCGTTCCCTTCCCGCGCATTGCGAAAAGTGTTCATGATGTTCGCGTTGGCGACGACGCGGTTGGTCAGCCCGAATCGCCCGCCTCCCCCAAACCAGCCTGGGCCATACCACGGGTGAAACCGCTCGAACGGAGCGAGAGCGACCCATCCCACGTTGCCGAAACCAAAACCAACGCCGAAGCCCGCGCCGCCGAATCCGAAGAATCCAACCATTGCCGGGTGGTACCAATAGTGGCCGCCCCTCGCCCCGGGGAACCAACTCCAACCGAAGCCGGGACGCATATACCACGAACCGTAGTGGAATGGCGCCCACCCCCATGGATCGTAATCTATCCACGTCCAACCGTAGTCGTCTCCCCAAGCCCACTGGCCGTCCTGATAGGGTGCCCAATCGGGTGGAACCGCCGGGGTCCAGACATTACCATAGGCGGGGTCATAGCCCCAGCGCCCGTAGGCGTCGAGATCTTCCGCGCCGGTAACGTCGGGGCTCACATACCGATTGGACAGCGCGCGCTCGAGAAAACTGTCGCGCTGATCGTTGAAATTGTCCCAGCCGTCTTTGGCGGGGGCGTAAACCACCTGGTATTCGGGATCGTCGGCCAAGCCGCGGACCAGCATCATGTTGCCTTCGTGGATGCGCTCGGAACCGTGCGGCGTGGTAACCTCCGCGTCGCCGCGGCGCACGATAATGCGGGTTCCGCCGTCTACGGCCACTTCCACGCGAACCTCGGAGAGCCGCTGCGGGTGCACGGCGACGGCGGGAGTGCTGATTTCGGACTGGATATTCGCGCCGTTCGTGTCGCGAAGGACGCGCCAGGTAATGAGGCCCCGCGATACCTGAACCTGCTGGCGGCCGTTATCGAGTTGGGAAATGCGGATCTCGGAATCACCAGCGACCCTGAGGAAGTTGGCATAGTCCAACTGCATTTCCACGCTGCCGCTCGGCGCTATGGAAAGCGAATCGCCGGCCATCAAGGGAATGTTCAATGCCGCAGCAACCCAATTGCCGGAATCGCCGCGCCGGACTGAAGCGTCACCATTGATGACACCCAAGCGCACTACAGGCGGCCCGGGCTGATCCGGCGGTTCCGGAGCTCCAGACTGCTGTTGATCAAAACCAGGTTGCGCCGATTGTTGATTAAGACCGGGCGGCGGAAACTGCTGGGCGAAAAGGAACGCTGAGGTTGCGAGTAAAGTTGTCACCAGCTGAATGCGCCTCATATAGCTATCCCCGGTTGGAATCGACGCTTTCGCGTCGAGGCCCGCCATTACAATGGCAATCTCCGGCCCAAAGTCCAACCTTTTGATTCTTATGCACTTTTCGTTATCATAAGGGCATTCTGCGCATGGTTGAAAACCACCAGACCGCCCACTTTCGCCCACCAGTACGGTACTTGGTTCGCTTCCCGGAGCCTCGAACGCATTATCTCTCGGTCGAAGCTTTTCTGCCTTCAGGTGGCCAATCCGAGGTCGAAATATTCATGCCGGTCTGGACGCCCGGCTCCTATCTTGTCCGCGAGTATGCTCGACATGTCGAAGCCGTCTCGGCCACCGATGCCGCCGGCAATCCGTTGAGCTTCGTGAAATCGCGTAAGAATCGCTGGAAGGTCCGGACAGGCGGCGCGGAGGAGATCAGGTTCGCTTACCAGGTATATTGCCGCGAAATGTCGGTGCGGACGAACTGGGTGGAGGAGTCCTACGCGCTTCTCAACGGCGCAGCGACATTTGTGACTTTGACGGAATGTCTCGCCCAGCCTCATGAGGTGAAGATTGAACTGCCGGCCCAGTGGCAGACGGCGATGACGGGTCTTACCCAAACCGGGCCGAAAAGCTGGCTGGCGGAGGACTACGACACGCTGGTCGATTCGCCCATCCTGTGCGGAAATCCCGCAGTGTACCGGTTTGAGGTCGGCGGTATTCCGCATTTTCTGGCGAACGAGGGCGAGCGGGGCGTGTGGGACGGCCCGCGTTCGGCCGCCGATACGGAGAAAGTGGCGCTGCGGCACCGCGAAATGTGGGGATCTCTTCCGTACAAGAAATACGTGTTCCTGAATCTGCTGACCGAAGCCTGGGGCGGCCTGGAGCACCGCAACTCGGCTTGCCTCATGGCGAGCCGCTGGGCCACGCGCACGCGCAAGGGTTACCTCAAGTGGCTGCATCTTGTCTCGCACGAGTTCTTTCACGTCTGGAACATCAAGCGTCTGCGCCCGTTGGAACTGGGGCCGTTCGATTACGAAAACGAGAACTATACTCGGAGCCTTTGGATTGCCGAGGGCTTCACCGACTATTACGGCCCGCTGATCGTACACCGCGCGGAGCTCTCCACGACGGAGGAGTATCTCGATTCCCTGTCGGAGACGATCCATACTCTGCAATCGACGCCGGGGCGGCTGGTGCAATCGGCGGAGCAGGCTTCCTGGGATGCGTGGATCAAACTTTACCGGCCCGACGAAAACTCCGTCAACACGACGATCAGCTATTACACGAAAGGCGCGGTGGTAGCCTGGCTGCTCGACGCGCGTATCCGGCGCGCGACGGAAAACGCCAAATCGCTCGACGACGCGATGCGGCTGGCGTTCGAAAATTATTCGGGCGAACGTGGATTCAGTACCGAACAGTTCAAGGCATTAGCAGCCGATGTTGCAGGCCTGACAGCCGACGAATTCTTCCGGCGCACGGTGGAAACGACGGAAGAGCTGGATTATACGGAAGCGCTGGAATGGTTTGGCCTGCGATTCAAGGCGCAGGAAGTGCCGAAACATGGCGGGGCCATGGGATGCGAAACCCGCATCGACCATGGCCGGCTTATTGTCAAACGCGTCCTCCGCGGAACTTCGGCTTGGCACGCCGGCCTCAGCGCGGACGACGAAATTATCGCCATAGACGATTTCCGCGTGCACGCGGACCATATCTCGCAGCGGCTCGAAGATTACCATCCCGGAGACAACGTTTCGGTCCTGATTTCCCGTCGCGATGTGCTGATACGGCTCGACTTGACTCTGGGAGAGGAGCCGAAGCGGTGGCACCTGGAAATCCTGCCGGACGCAACGGACGCACAAAAGCAAAACCTTGCCCGGTGGTTTGGGTTATAACAAGACAATGGCGCGGTGGACGGCAATTCTGGCGGTAGCGGCGCTGTCGATCCTCCCTGCGTTCGCCAAAGACAAAAAGAAGGACCCCGCCGAGATCGGCGACCGCGATGTTTCCAAGGGCCTGAATTTTTATTCTCTCGACCAGGAAATGGCCCTCGGCAAACAGCTCGCGATCGAAGTTGAGAAGCAGGCGAAGATCGTCGACGACCCCATCGTTGCGGAATACATCAACCGGTTGGGGCAGAATCTGGCGCGGAATTCCGATGTCAATTTTCCGGTGACGTTCAAGCTGATCGAAGCGGATGAAATCAACGCCTTCACGCTGCCTGGCGGATATGTCTTCATCAATACCGGACTTCTGAAGCTCACGGGAAACGAGGCGGAACTGGCTTCGGCGATCGCGCATGAACTGGGACACGCGGCGGCGCGCCATGCCACCCGGCAGGCATCGCGCGACCGGCTCATCGGCATGGGGACGATTCCGCTCGCCATACTGGCAGGTCCCGCGGCGGGGTTGGCTGTGAAGGCGGCCGCGCCCATGGCCTTTATGCAGTTTTCGCGCGGGTTTGAGACGGAAGCGGATTTGCTGGGGCTCCAGTATCTGTGGAAATCGGGCTACGATCCGGACGCGAGCATCGATCTTTTCGAGGCTTTGGAATCGACCGAAAAAAGGCAGCCGGGGAGTGTGGCGAAGCTCTTCCGGTCGCATCCGCTCACGCCGGAGCGCATCGAGAAAACGCAGAAGAATATCGATCGCCTGTTACCGGCCCGAACGACGTATGTGATCAACACGTCGGAATACGAAGAAGTTCGGGCCCGCGTGAAGTAGGGCCGACGAGGGCGTCGGCTGCGGACCGGGGGGTCCGCCCCACGTTGTCGAGTAGCGATATACTCGGCATACGATGGTGGCAAATCGCCGGAGTTTTCTCAACGCCGCGTTCGGTTGCATTGCAGGACGGGCGCTGGCGCAGACCAGCTTGCTGCCGCTGCAGACTACCGGGCTGGAACATCTCGGGATGACGGTGCCGGATCCAAAGGCGTCGGCGGAATTTTACGGAAGGATTTTCGATCCGCAGCTGTTTCAGGAACGCGATCCGCCGCCGCGTTATTACGTGAGGATGGGCTCGGCGTACCTTGCGTTTGGCGGCTCCACGGACGTGAGGGTAGCCGGTGATGCAAACTCCGGACCCAGAATCGACCACTTCTGTGCGCTTGTCAAAGACTATAAGCCGCAGGACATGAGGGCAGCGCTCGAGCAGGCCGGCGTCAATATGGGGACCGGGCGGCTGGGAATGCCTACGGATTCGGACGGAATCCGCCTGCAGTTGCTGGGCGTGCCTGGCGGATTGGCACGCACGATTATTCCTTCAACGCGGATCGCCACCGACGATGCGGCGGTTGAGGGGATTGGCCTCGATCACATTGTGCTGGCGGTGTCCGATATGGAGAAAGCATCGGCTTTTTATGCGAAGTTCTTCGGTCAGCCGGCGTCGCGGAGTAAGAAGCCGGAGCGGATCTGGTTCGGGGTCGCCAACACCCGTTTGGCGTTAGAGCCTGTGGCGGCGGGAAGTAAGCCGGCTATTGAACGCATCTGCTTCAGGATCGCCGGATTCGATCGGCGCGTGACACGCGAAAAGCTCAAGAAGGTGGACGTTGAAGTGGTGTCGGCGGATGACGAGCATCTGCTGCGCTTCAAGGATCCGAACGGATTCACGATCGATCTGAAGGCTGGGGTTTAGCGCGGCGCGCTCTCCACTCTTCGGCGGTAATTTCCCATATTTCTGTCGCAAAGCGGCCGGAGACATAGTCACGCTCCTCAATGCCGACGATGCGCATCCCTTGTTTTTCGGAAATGCGGCGCGAGGCGGTGTTGGCGATGGCTTTCGGTACGCGTAGTATGGGGAATTTGAGTGTTTCGAACCAGTAGTCCGTGACCACTTCGACGGCTTCGGTCATCAGACCTAGCCGTTGCCGGGCCGGGTCGATCCAAAAACCGGGTATTGGGTCAGTTTGAAACTGGAAACTCGAAGACGTACGCCCACTTGCCCGAAGTCTGCCTGGCTTTCAATGATTTGTGATCACGCGTTTTCTTGAGGTCGGATACCTTTATCGGTTTATCAAGGTGTCTCATGCCGGACACGATGATCAAGTTCACGCAATCGTGCCCATTGGGGCCTTGAAGATAGATGTCATTTTCTGAAGGCTGGCACTTTTTAAGTTCTTCCTTAAAGGATGCCAGCTCAATAGGGGTGAGTTTTCTTTTGTCTTTCCAGCCGACAGCTTTGGCTATATACGAAACCTTGTCGAGGCTTGTCGTTAACGAAATATAGAGAGTAATCGGATGCTGTACGGTCGGGGTCGTCTTTTCGAAATGCTTGATCGGGACTCGATCATATGGCTGCAAATAGCCACGCTGCTGTGGATTGTCTTTCTGTGCCGCCTCGATTTCCCGGAGCGCTCCTTCAAACATTCCGTTTACGAAAATGGCCGTATCCGGTACTCCATCCTGACTGTTCATTGTGCCATAATCGTATCATGCCTAGCCGTTCAAGCAAACCGAAGGATCACGACTTCGCCAGCGTTGCCCTCCGCGTGGTGGAACAGGCCATCGGCGAGAAGTGGGACGGATCGCCGCTCCCGACCAAGGACGCTGGCAAGAATCCGGCAGCGGTCGCGCTGGGGAAACTCGGCGGCGCTAAGGGCGGCGCGGCCAGGGCGGCGGCGCTGTCGCCCGCAAAACGAAAAGCTATCGCTAGGAAAGCGGCGAAGGCCCGCTGGGGCTAGGCATAGACAGGCGGCAACTTCGATTCTTCGATATCGGCGGTGAAATCGAAGTAGAGAGCCGGGAGTTTGGCGCCGAACGTGTTGTTGTCGTTGTAGCTGTCAAAGTCAAACGATAACTGCTTGCACTCAGCCAGAATTCTGTTTCGATGGGCGCTGAACGACAGTCTCATCTTTTCGGGACTGGCTTTGGTGATATCAACCCAAGTTACCTTTCCGGCAGCGCGATCAATGATCGGATGATACTTTCGCACTTCACGATTTTGCGGGTCTTCGTGGTATTTGCTCCGCAAAGCCTGCGCCATCTCTCTACGCAGTATTCGCGCTGGGTCGATTTTAAACGGTTTCCAGTGTCCATTTTCGTAGGCCCACTTTGAAGCCTCTTCGAGATCAAGTTCATCTTCGACGCTGTTGGCTTGCCTGTACAGCTCGACCAGATAGAACGCTTTGAGTTGCCGTTTTGTCTGCTTGTGCGTCATCTGTTACCTCAATACCTCACAAAATCCCCGGACTGATGGTTCGTCCCCATCCATCTGTGAGTGTTGTTTCAATAAGCGGCTCGCGCATCTTAGCTAGCATTTCTCTGTTTGCCCCCCATCCGATCTCCCGGCGATACTGAAGTTGGCCGACAATGATACCCGGATGAATTTTGATTCTGTTGGCGAACTGAATGATGCGCGTCTTCGAGTAGAGCGGCCCTACTCTCCTGATGAAAGAATCCAGTTCGGAGTTGGGAACTAGGGACGCAGAGGCCTGGTCATTTGCCGAGCGCTCTATTTCATCTCGAACGAGCACTCCTTCCTCCTCTTCGCCTAAAATATTGCAGTCTGCCGAAAAGGCGTCGTTATTCCGAATGTGTGCCCATTCATGCATAATCGTGAACCAGAGATTATCGATGCGGTCTACGCGTGCCGACAACGCAATCACCGGAGACTGCTCGTTCAGCCAAAAGGCTGCCCCATCGATCTTGATGCTAGGCAATGGCTCAACTACAACGAATCGGATACCAGCTTCGGCCATGATTGCCGAAACGTGTCGCGCCTCTTTCGGATGCGATTCCAGCAGGCGCAGCTTCCGTTCCGCGGAATCAAGGCGCGCTGGATCGAATACAGCAACGTCGACCCACGCATCAGCGATCTGCCGCGCTCTGAATAACCACGCCCACTCCGTTGCGCTGAGTGACGGCAGTGGCGAATGCCGAAGCATCGCTACAGGAAATTTAGGACGGTTCTCTCTGTCCAGTTTGTCGGTAGCAAAAAACTTTTTGAGTTGTGCTTCGAGACTGTCGGCGTTCCGTGTTTCGGTGATCCAACCGCGCCTCTGCATCTCTCGGACTGGAGCAATGTCATAGAAGAGTGCCGTCTTCTCGACGCCGAAACTTTCGTTGCCATCGACAACAGAAAGCCGGTAGAGAACGTCAAGACGAAGCCAATCCGCTGGCGTGTCACCGAATGCGGCAGCAAGCACAACAGCCATATCCGGCGTGATGCCAGAGCGGCCTGTGATGATGTCATTTATGCTTTGGCGGCGACGGCCTGTGATAAGAGCCAGTTCTTCTTGACTCCAGCCTTTTTGATCCAGCCGCTCCTTTAGAATTTTCCCTGGATGTATCGGCCCGTAATCAAAAAGATTCTGATTTTCTCCCACGTAATCAGTGTAGTATGAAGTTTGCCTGCTTGTCAACGTCTACCGGGCAAACTGCTTGACAGTTCATATACGTTCAGGCATAATAGTCAGTATGAACCGCCTCGATAGCAACCGCCGTGCCCAAGTCGTCCGATGCTTGGTTGAGGGAAATTCGATCCGCTCGACCGTTCGCATGACGGGCGTCGCGAAGAACACGGTCGCGAAACTGTTGGTCGAGCTGGGAGAGGTCTGTATGCGGTTCATGGACGAAGCGATGCGCAACCTTCCCTGTGAGCGGATTCAGGCTGACGAGATTTGGTCGTTCGTGGGTTGCAAACAGAAGAACGTCACGATGGCCAAGATCGAGAAGGACGGGATCTGCGGCGACGTATGGACGTGGGTTGCTATCGACGCGGACACGAAGTTGATTCCGTCGTGGGTGATCGGGATGCGCGATGCCTCCACGGCGCGTTCGTTCGTCGAGGACTTGGCCAGCCGTCTCGCTAATCGCGTACAGTTAACCACGGATGGCCTGAAACTTTACCTGAATGCGGTCAAGGCGGCGTTCGGCTACGAGATCGATTACGCGATGCTTGTGAAGATTTACGGCGAGATCGACGCCGAAGGCCAACGGCGCTACAGCCCTGCCACTTGCATCGGGTGTGAAACCCACGGTGTGATCGGCAACCCGGACCCGGATCACATCAGCACGTCATATGTGGAGCGGTCTAATCTCACCATGCGCATGTCGATGCGCCGGTTCACCCGGCTGACGAATGGTTACAGCAAGAAGGTTGAGAACCATGCCGCGATGGTCGCCGTTTACTTCACCTGGTACAACTTCGGACGCGTACACCACACATTAAAGACGACTCCAGCCGTAGCCGCTGGCGTTGCCGATCACGTGTGGAGCGTCGATGAAATGGTGGAGCTTCTTTCGAGGGCTGAGTCAAACTCGACCAAGCCAGCAGTTTCAAACTGACCCAATACCAAAAACCGCGATTCTCATTCTCACTCCTCTGTAGATTGATGCTTCCAATTAAACGCTCGGGCGAACTCTTCAAGCGCAGCGTCCATTGCCAGCAATCTCCGCGCTCGATCGCAGGTAAGGCGACTGTCGCGGATAAAGGTCAACGCCCCGTCGGGTGGGTAGGGCCACGGTACTCTCCGCGCCAGATAACGCACGATCTCCCATTGGGGGAAAAGAATCTGTATCTGGTCCGCGTCGGCCAGTTCCAGCGGGCGCAGGATGAGGCGTTTGGTTTCGAGTTCGGGAATCACTCAGCTGCCTTCACTTGGTTTCCGGCCTATTGTTAGACTGCAGCATGCCCATTCGCGTGGAGACGGCGAGGTTCGACAAATCCGCCGGCCCGATTCGCCGGGTTCTCCAGTATGCATATTACGACTGGACGCGCGAGATGCCCAAATCCAAACGCGTCGTCACCTGGGTGGGGATTCTGTTGCAGGGATACGCCGTCTATTGCATCTGGACGCGATCCATGGCGTGGCCGGTGATGTGGCCGCACGGATTCGCGCTCTATGCAGGCGTGTGGCTGATTTACATCGCCGGCGCCGGGCTGACGAACGGGATGCTGACTTGGGAGTTTGTCCGCAAGACCCAGCTGGAAGCCGACCAGACGGCCGCGCGGCAGATCCAGCAGACCCTTCAACCGGGAAAACTGGATGAGCTGCCTGGCTACGAGCTGGAAACTTACTATGAGCCTTTCCGTGAGGTGGGCGGCGACTACTTCGACGTCGTCGAGATCGCTGGGGGACGAACGCTTTTCGCAGTAGCGGATGTGTCCGGGAAAGGGATGCCGGCGGCGCTGCTGGCGGCGAACATACAGGCTCTGGTCAGAAGCAGCGCGAATTTTGAGGCCGATCTGGTGGCGTTGGCCCGGCAGATTAACAGGCACCTGAGCCGATATACACCGGGCGATCGCTACGCGACTGCGGTCTTCATCGTGTTGAGCCGCGATTCGGGGGAATTGACTTGGGTGAACGCCGGCCACAACGCGCCGATCGTTTTCAGTTCCGGATCCGCGATACCGCTGGAGGCTACGGGCAGGCCGCTTGGACTGTTTCGCGAAACGGCTTATGAAGCTCGAACAACCGTTCTTCCTCCCGGCGGCACGCTGCTGATTTTTACGGATGGGCTTAGCGATTCTATTTCGGGAGAGAATGCCGAGGACCGTTTGCGTGACGCGTTAGGGGACAGTTCCGGGGACACGATGTCTATTCTGAAATCGATGATAGATCCGGAGCTTAGCGAGGACGATGTCACCATCGTGCTGGTGAAACGCAGCGTGTGACGGAGCTGCCGGCGGTCAGACTCCAAACTGCCTCAGGTGATGGTCGAGATGCTTGTACATCAGGATTGCCCATTCATCCGGTGTTAAGCGCCCAAAGAAGCTGTGGGGATGCGTTGTGCAGCCCTCCCGTCCGCCGGTGGAAAAACGGTCGATTAACCTGCACATCCGTTCCCGTTCGACTCTCAGGTCTCGTTCGTCCTGCACGACGAGATCCTTCGCGGTAGGCGAATTTCTGCGCATTGGTTCGTTGTCACGCAGAACCAGGGGTTTCACGAATCGCCCGATGATCCGCCCCAGGAACATTCGCGGAGGAATCCTGTCCCCCGCCGCCCACTCCAGGCCTGCCGAGCAGTGCGCGATCGCTTGCGCGGCATTCATCCGGCCCCATTGGCGCTCACTGTCCGGCCGTAAGAGCGCGGCTCGGCGCTTTATCTCTTCCACTGCCGTCGCATCAAACAACGTTCTGCTGCGTGCCATCGTTTTCTTCTATCCCATATCAACATACAGGCTCGTCCATCCGAATACGTCTCAGTCGATTGCGGAAGTCGCTGCGTAGCGGAATTGCCGGCGATAACAACGCCGTTTGAGCCGATGTTAGACTCGGACCATGAAGGCGGCACAGCGGGTAACCGCGATAATCGAGCGCGAGGATGACGGTTTCGTCGTCCTGTGCCCGGAACTCGATATTGCGAGCGAGGGCACTTCGATAGAAGAGGCGCGAGAGCCAATTTGATCGAGGCGCTGACACTGTTCTTCGAAACGGCTTCACCCTCGGACGTCGCCCGCCGGTCGCACGACGGGTCTTCGTAACCCAACTCGAGGTGCCGGTTTGGTAAACTCGGGGCCTTTCCGGCGCAGACCTTTGTCGCATCCTTCTAGCAAAATGGATTTGTAGCGATCCGGCAGCGTGGCAGTCATAGGATCATGCATAAGCATTTGGAGACAGCGACACTAACTATTCCGGTTTCCGCTTCACGATTCGCTCCGACGTGGCACGTTGGGAAGTATCTTGCGGCAGTCGGGGCTCCCGAGGTCGCTCTTCGAGACAGAGAATTAGGTGATCGTTCATGTTAGAGTTTGTCTCGCCGGCTTGCGGGGGCGCAACTTCGACGGTCAATCCCGCGGTTTTCCGAATTCTCGCTCGTCTGGTTTCGTGGATGTCTTATTCGGGGGTGATCTTCGGCCCCGGCTGCGGGCATAAGCCTTCCAAGGGAAAGTTGCCGTCGTCGGGAACGCTCGCTTGGTAGTGTACTTCCAAGATATTGTCCAGCCCGACGACTCTCATCTCGTAATAATTGGTGAGCCTGTCAAACAGGTTCGAGCGCTGAGCGCTGCTGAAATAGCAGTTGCCGTCGACGAGGTCCGGCTCGTTTGTTTCAATCATCTCGTCGATCCGAGTCTTGACGGGTCGCCCTGACTGTCTGCTGAATCTAAAGCCTCGCCGAATCTGGTGCACAGTTCTGTCCAACTCAGTCAGGACCTTTGCTTGGACCAAGCTGACGCTGAACTCAACTTCCAAGTTGTCCGGGTAGCGGAGTCTATATGCCTTACGGAGGACTTTCAGGAAGCTGCCGTCAACTTCTTTGAGGTTGGGAAAGTATAACAGGAGGGCATCGCATAGGGAAACGATATCATGCGAGCGTGGGATTTGTTCCCCAACGAACATCAGGAGCGCTTTAAAGTATTTTTCCAAAGCCGTGTTTCCGAGGGCCGCACCTTGGGGCAGGTAAGCATTGAGGAGAAGTCGACGCGCGGCAACATAGTCCTTGTCAGCCCATCCAAGCCAAAGGAGTATGCGTTCCGCAGGTATCGCCGTAGCGACGTGTCCGCTGCCTGCATTTTGCTGGAATTTAGACACGGAACTGCTTCACCTCATTCTATGCATCATTCTATGCACCCTGGCAACGTGGCCGCCAGCGCGCCAAGCGCCGATTGCGCGGGCCAGGCAGTCAGCCCCGGCTGGGGCAAGACTACCAGCGGCTACGGCGATGTGACTCGCGGGCCCCGAAGGTTGATAGAATTTGCATCAACTCCGATGACACAAACAACTGGAAAATCGAGACGCGGATTCATCGCGGCCGGTGCGGGCGCCCTTGCCGGCGCTCGCTTGTTACCGGCGCAGAGCGCCGAAAGCGCCGACATCCTGACTCGGCTGGTGCGGTCGCAGGCGGATCCGAAGCGCCGCATTCTGCTTGAAGGCGGGATCGTCATGAGCCTCGATCCGGCCACGGGCGACTTCGAGAAAGGCGACGTGCTGATCGAAGGGAAGAAGATACTGGCGGTCGGGCCGAATCTGGCCGCCTCCCGGCAAAATGCGCTGGTGGTGAATGCGGCGGGGATGATCGTGATGCCCGGGTTTGTCGACACGCATCACCACCAATATGAAACCGTGCTGCGGAGTATTCTCGCCGACGGATTGCTGGGTCCGGGCGATGGCGCCAACTACATGGCGACCATTCAGGGCGTCTTCACGCCGGCCTATCTGCCCGAAGACGCGCATATTTCGGAATTAGTCGCGTCGCTGAATCAGATCAACGCCGGCGTCACCACTACTGTCGATACGTCGCAGGTTTCGCTTTCCCCCGCGCATACCGACGCCTGCATTTCCGGGCTGCGGGAATCGGGCCGCAGAGCGGTATTCGCATATGCGGCCGGAGTGGGTCCCGCGAGCCAGTTCCCGCGCGATATCGTGCGGCTGCGCAAGCAATATTTTTCTTCGAGCGATCAGTTGTTGACGCTGGCGCTGAATGCCCAGCCGGATGCCGAGCAGTGGAAGCTCGCGCGCTCGGTGGGCGCGCCGATCGTGTCGCACATCGTCGGCAGCGGGTTTGGCGATCTGGCCGGCATGGGGACGGCCGGGCTGATGGGGCCGGACAACGAATACATCCACTGCACGCAGCTCAGCGAAGACATTTGGAAACGAATCGTCGATACGGGCGGCAAGGTTTCCATCGCGCCCGCGATCGAGATGCAGATGAGACATGGCATGCCGCCGCTGCAGACGGCGCTCGATCACGGGATCCGGCCGAGTCTGAGCGTGGATGTCGAGTGCAATATGACGGCAGACATGTTCTCGATCGTGCGCACCGCGTTCAATCTGCAGCGGGCGCTGGTGAACGAACGTTCACTCGCGGGCGCGAAGAATCTGCCGAAGCTGCTGACCTGCCGGGAGACGATCGAACTGGCGACCATCGAAGGCGCTCGCGTGGCGCACCTCGATCAACGGATTGGAACGCTGGCCCCGGGTAAAGAAGCCGACATCGTCATGCTCGCGACGGACCGAATCAATGTCTTTCCATTGAATAATGCGCCCGGCGCGGTGGTGACGCTGATGGATACGAGCAACGTGGAGAACGTGTTCATCGCAGGGAAGATCATGAAGTGGCGCGGGAAGCTCGTGGGGGTGGATCTGGACCGGATTCGGAAGGCGACGACGAAATCGCGCGACGGTCTTCTGGCTCGGACAAATTATAAACGCGACATGTTCGGGTCCTGCTGTTCCGCGAGCTGAAGACAACGTTTCACGCCAAGATGCAGAGACGCAAAGAAAATACTTCAATGGCAAAGTTTCGGGTTGATTTCGACACTGTGCGGAAGATCGCCCTCGCGCTGCCTGGCGTGGAGGACGCCACTGCGTACGGATCGCCGGCCTTCAAAGTTAACGGAAAGCTGTTGGCTTGTATTCCGATCAACAAATCCGCCGAGCCTGGCTCACTGATGGTTCGCGTCGATTTTGCCAGCCGCGCGGAACTTCTCGCCGAATCGCCGGATGTCTATTACGTGACGGATCATTACGAAAATTATCCGTCCGTGCTGGTGCGGTTGGCTCTTATTCATCCCGACGCCCTGCGGGATTTGTTGGGCATGGCCTGGCGCGGCCTTACGGTTAGAAAAGACACTGCGAAAAAGCGGGTTATTTGAGTCCGAATACGATGACGGCGGCCTTGCCGCTGCTGCCGATAATGCGATCCTCGAGACCCGCGGCCATGGCGACCTCCTGGCTGCCTCCCGCCTGATAGGTGATCACACCACCGCCGCCCGGTTGCCCGGTTGCGATCCGGTGCAGCAGTTTGCCGGTGGCCGCGTCGTAGGCGAGGAAATCGCCGTTGAGGTCAGCGGTCATCAGCAATCCGCTTGCAGTGACCGCAATCCCGGCCACCATGGGCGTTGTCATGTGATTGCGCCAGCGGACCATGCCGCTATCGGCGTCGATTGCCGTCACCCAACCGGATTTCGTCGGATCGTTGTCGCCAAATGCATTGGCAGAGCCGAGGAACATTTTCCCCTGTTCGAACTCAGGCAGCTTGGTATCCAACTTCAATGTCGAGCACTGGTCCATGCTGTTCACGTAAACCAGGTTGGTGGCCGGCGAGTAGGCGGGGCCGTTCCACAGGACTGCACCGCCAGCGCCGGGGCAGACGTGAGTGCCTTCGGGAGTCAACGGAGCATCCGCATTCTCGATGGTGGCGACGGGGGTTTTCCATGCCACTTTGCCCGCCGTAATATCGATCGCGTGGAGGAATCCGTCCTTCCCGCCGGCCATTGCGCGATGGCGGCCGCCCTTTGTAGTAATGAGGGCCGGGGCGGCGGCCTGGTCCCAGTCGTGAATATCGTGCGGCACCAGTTGATACCAGGTGCGCAGCGAGCCTTTCATGGCATCGAGCACGACAATCGAGCCCGTGTAGAGATTCGCGCCGGGACGATAGGCGCCGGAGAAATCCGGTCCCGGATTGCCGGTCGGGACATAGAGCGCGCCGGATTGTGGGTCGATGCTGAGGCTGGTCCAAACGGAGCCGCCGCCGACGTGCACTCCTTTCGGCCACGATTCCGCGCCTTTGGCATCCCCTTCGGGAACGACGGCAAACGTCCAGACCACCTTGCCGGTTTTGGCATCGAGGCCGGCGATCACGCAACCGCAGGCTCTTTCGGCGCCGGAGGTGCCGATGAACAACATGCCGTTCCAAACCAGCGGCGAGGCCGCGATGGTAGCGGGCATCCCGTTCGTCTCTTTGAGCTGCGAAGACCACACCTGCTCGCCGTTGCGGGCATCATAAGCGATGATGTAGCCGTCGCTGAATCCGCGATAGACGCGGCCATCGGCAAACGCCACGCCGCGCACGGTGCCGCCGGGCCCTGGCATCTCGTGGCGCACGCGCCATTTCAGAGCGCAGGTGGCTGCGTCGAGCGCATAGGTGTATTGGGAGCCCGTGAAGTAAAGGGTTCCGTTCACCTCCACCAGACTGCTTTCAAACGTAGTGTCCTCCCCCAGCGGGTAGGAGCACAGCTGCTGGAGATTCGAAATATTCTTCGGCGTGATCGCCGTAAGTTTTGAGTAGCCGGTCGATGCGTAGTCGGCACTGTGCTGGGACCAATCGGTCTGACCCCACACGGTTGCGATGGCGCACAGGAAGCCTGCGGTGAATGACATGGAACGCATTTTCTTCATCAGGGAAAGTATAGTGCAAGGGCCGCCTGAAAGGGCGGCTGCGGGCAGGATCGCCCACCCTACTTTATGGGGATGAACCTTTGTACGCGCTCGCCGGCGAAGACCTCACCGGTGTAGATGATGCCTTTGGAATCCACGGCGATCATGTGCAGGCCGAAGAACTGGCCTCCGTTTTCACCCATGCTTCCCATTTGGCCGATGACTTTGCCGTCTTCGCGGTTGAGGAACCAGATGTGGTTGTTGGTGAGATCGGAAATATACAAGAGCCGCTGCGCCTTGTCTGGCGAGAACATAACGCCGCCGGTGGCGCCCCCTACGCCCGTCGTGGGCGCGAGGATAAATTCCCTCACGAACTTGCCCTGTTTGGTGGTGACATCGATGCGGTTCGCGTTGCGATCCGCCGCGTAGACCAACCCATCGTTGGATATGTTCAGCGTCAGGTGTCCGCGGAATTCTTTGGGCTCGGGCCCGCCAGGAGTGTACGCGCGATCGGCATCATTGGCGCTCATTTCAGAGAGCGCGTGCCCATAGGCGCCCCAGCCGCGTTTGAACTGGAATGTGTCGAGGTCGAAGACCATCACGCGCCCGCCCAGATAATTGTCGGCGCAGTAAAGTTCTCGGGCGGGTTCATCGAGTCGTATCTCTTCGATTCCCCCGACGATCATCGGCGTAGTGGGAGGGTACTTGGCGCGGAAAGCCGCAATTGCCGCTTCGCGTGCAGCCTGTGCCTCGGGATTCCCTCGACCACGCCCGCCGGGAGGCGTGAGAAAGCCGGCAACGGGTCCGGCGCTGCCTCGGCCAGGAGTGTGGGCGGAGGTCAGAGGAGGATCTCCGCCCGCGCCCGGCGGTCTCTGGGGCGTGCGTGGAACCTCGGCAACCATTTTGCCGGTTTGCGAATCGTACTTGCGTACTGTGTCCTGGCCGATGTAGATGAACCCTTTGCTGTCGACGGCCATGCCGTGCCCCTGCGGCGCATCGAAGGAGCCGATGACGTTGCCGTTCTTGTCGATATGAATCATGGCCGGTGGCCGGACGCAGCAGTCGGCCAGCGGAGGATTCAATTCCGCTTCGAGCTCGATATCGGTCAGATCGTTCGGACGATCGAGGACCCAGACGTTGTCATCCTTATCAACGGCAAGCCCCGTGACGCCGCCCATCTTCCATTTGTTCGGCAGCGGTTTGGGCCAGTCGGGATCGAACTTGAATTTGGGAGCGGTTTGCGCATTGGCGCCTGCCGCGAGCATTGCGAAAAGAAGGAGGAATGATTTCATGGGCTACCTTTGGCGTGCGAACCGGTAATCGCCCGACACGTGTTTGACCAGAAGATCCGTCACCATGCCCTGGCTGTTCCTTATAAATTCGATTGCCAGCCCGCCGATGCCGGAAAAATTGGTTTCCGAACTGGCATATTGGCGTTCCTGGCCTCTTCCATCAAGGTCGCCGTAGAGCACCCCGTCGGAGAACGTGATCTTGACGATCCTGGGCACGATTTTCCAGAGAGGCGGCTGCTCGATGTAGGTGCCCGCATATTTCGCCAGAATCTCCGGCGCGACCTGCACAGCGGATTTCGCGGCGTCGGAAGCCTGGCCGACCCAGTGATCGCGATCGACGCCGCGCTCGTTGCACACGTATTCGATCAGCTCGGTATCGGCAGCCAGCTCTGCTCTGACTTTGACCGTCCAGGGTTTCGCGTACACGGCGGGGTCCCGCAGGGTTACGTCGAGATCCAGGTTGCCGAGGTTCCGGCGTGTGTATCGTTCGGTCATGCGCAGGGCTTCTGTGTGGGGATGGCCGCTGCTGTCGAGCCAGGTCCGGTCATTGAATCCGAAGCTTTCCACCACCAGCGTGTCGCCATCCCAGTGCCCGACCGAGTAACCCATCCAACTTGGATTAGGGGAGGTTTCGAGTTCGCGGCCGTCCATGTAGATCTGGCGATAAGTGAGATCCGGGTTGAGAATGACGATAAGCGTGGGAGTCTGGATAATTTTCATCATCCCTCCGCTGGTGTGAGGAACATCGTCGGTGCTGTAGCCGGGGCCCGATGGCAAACACAGCGCGCCCATATAATCCTTGCCAAGGTCTTCTTTGCGCTTTTGGACCAGAGCTTTCGCCCAAGGCTGGATGTCTTCGGGCTTCAGGTCCGCAGCGATATTGGCGTGATATTTGGGGGAGATCCGGTTCCACCGACCGGAGAGATCGGGTTTGCCGTCAGGGGCGCGCGGCGCCGGCGCGGCGAGATTGGGCTGGCCGTCGGGCAGGCGGGGAATTCCAGGCGTGGGATGATTCAGCCACTGGGCATGGAGCAGCAGCGCGGGGGCGGCCATCATGATCGTCAATCCCAGTTTCTGCATGCGCGATCATCAGTAAATCACACATTCGGGCCTGCGGCAATGCAGGATCATTTTTGGGTTCAGGTACACGCGGCTTCAGCCGCGTTTTTTCGCAGCACTCGACCATGGCCAGTCCGTGATACCACGGCACAGTCCGGCTTTCACCGGGTTGTTTTCGATGTACCGGACGACTCGTGCGTCGGCTTCCCAATCGCGAATTCTGCGATCGAAGTAATCTTTGGCCCAGAACTTCGAGCCATTTCTATTCAGCAACAGATTCGCCTCTCGTGCGCTTCGGCCTTTGATGGCATTGATTGTGGAGCCGAGATCGTTATCGCCTATGGGACGAAGTGCGGCGTGGACGTGATTCAGCATCACCACCCAAGCACCCAATTCGTACCGGGACTCATGCTCTCCGCTCAACAGGACGTTCACTACGATTCTCGCTACGTCTGGTCGCTCCAGCCATCGCGGTCCGGTGGACACTGCATCGAGGAGCCGGTCGCATTCGACGAATTTCGGTCCGTCACTCGTCCAGAATTCGGCTACTCTTTCGACCGGTAGGGAGCCGTCCAAGCGCCAAGTTACGAAATAGGCCGCTCCATCGCGCGATGAGTGTTCAAGGCGGCGATGGAAATCCATGGCCGTTTAGTGGTTCCAGCGCTAAAAAATTCTCAACGCGGCTGAACCCGCGTGTACCCTAACGCGTTACTTGTCGGCTTCGAACGTGATGCTGGTGTCGGCGGTGAACTTCTTGTAGTTGCGGAATTCGATCACGTTCCGGCTGCATCCAACTCCGCGTCCGCAGCTCAACGCTTCGGAATGCACCGGCAGCAGATACTTGCCGTCGCCGATCGGAACAAAGTCGTAATCGACGGCCGATTCCACCTGATCCAGAGGGAAGTTCCTCGGCATGCCCTGCGCCGCCAGTTCGATGCGCAGCGTCCGATGGCTTTCTTTATCGATCCAGATTGAACCCGTATAGGCCGGCATGCAGGACTGGCCCTCCGACTCGACGTGCCAGTGCGAGTTCGGCTGTTCCACCGAAAAGTCGTAACGGAAGGCGGGCCGGTTCACGATCGTTGTGGCACGCTTGCCGTGGAAATTCGCATTGGTAAGAGGTGAGAGCACGTCCAGCTGCAGACTGGAGAACTCACCGCGCGACCACGACCCCGTCTTTTCGGGATCCCGCAGGGGCGGCTTGCCGTTGACGAGAATGTTCTTGTATTGCTCAGTGCCATCCACCTCGACGATGTCGGCGGTGACCGTGTCCAGCGCCTGCCACGAGGTCCGGCCCCCGCGCGCGACATCGGTGGCGTAGCGCGTGGTGAACTGTTTGACTACGTAATTGGGGAGAGTTTCGCTGAAGGAAAAGGCCGCTTCCCGGGCCTCGTCGATGAAATCGTCGCCGCTCGATGCGGTTCTCTGCGGCACATGCGAGTAGTTATCGTCCGGCGTGCCAACCTGCGGCGCCGAGGGCGTTCGCGTAACGCCGTTGACGTCGTCGGCATGGAGGCTCGGGCGTGCCTCCGCGACGGTGTTGTTTGGGTCGGCTTGAGGGGCGCGCCTTAACTGGGGGCGATCGGAGTCGGAATCGATTGGGGCGGGCCGGGGCCGGGCGGCGGCCGGTGAGGAAGAGGTTGCAGATGATGTCGACGAGGAGTCACCCAGGGCGATCTCCGCCTTTGTCGTATCATCGGCACCGGAAACCGCCCGGCGCAACCTGGGGGGCCCGTCGCCGCCGCTGCTCGACGAAGCGGCTGAGGAATTGCCCGCTGAACTTGCGGAGTTACTCGAACTGCTGTCTGTTGAACTCGACGCCGCCCGCCGCAGCTTGGGCCGGTCGGGGTCGTTATCGCTCGATGAACTGCTGCTGTTGTTGCTGCCGGAGCTGCTGACAGAACTGCTGTCATCCGCACTCGAAGAGGCCCGTCGCAATACGGGATGGTTGTTGTTGCCGGATGAGCCGCTGGTCGAGGATCGGCCCGCCGAGCTGTTCGATGAGTTGCTCGCCGAGTTGCTCGCGGAACCGCCGGAAGAACTGCCTGATGAGTTGAGCCCCAGTGGGTGCGACGTATCGTCCACTGCCAGCGATGCCGCGGAGTGCTCTTCAGCCGTTCCTTCTCTGACCATGCTCATCGTTGTGGCGTGGTAGCCATTCCTGCTGTCCTGGTTGACGCTGATGTTCACGCGATCGCCCGGCTGAAAATCGCCGATCTGCACTTTGCCGCCGGAAGTGCCGGAGTATTTGGTCGAACCCGCGATCGAGACGGTCGTGATCATCTTGTCGTCGTCCTCGATGATGACGTCCTTGTCTTCGATTTTGCGCAATATCCCGATGAGCGTGGTCGCGTTCGACTGGCCGCTCTGCGAGGGATCCTGCTGCGTGCGCCGGCGGCCCGGAATTCCGCCGCCACCGGGAAATCCAACGCCGGGGATGATGATCTGGCCAAAACCGGAAGTGCTGGCCAGCAGGAGAAAAGCAGGTAAGAATTTGAGCCCGCGTGCCATAGAACCTCTGGACGAAGCCTACAGCGAGCGGGTTACGAAATCAAGCCCCGGCCGTGCTGCCGTCAATCGCCCGACTCTCTATTTTACCGCTTCGGTGGCTGGCTGCTCGGAAAACTGGGTAATCTTCACGGCACGCCCGTCGGGGAACATGGCCCGAATCTCCGGGTCCGCGCCGTCGGCCTGGAGGTAACCGGCGAGCGTGCTGACATACATATCCGCGCGTCGTTCCAATTTGGATACGTCGCCTTGTCACATATGCAGCTCCCCGGCAATCTTCGTTTGGGTCAGCTCCCGGGCTTTTCGGAGTTGGTGGAGCGACATCTCCTCCACCAGACGGCTGTGCTCGGCCGCGCTCACTGCACTTGCTCGATCGGACATTCCGGCCCGCAGTTCCTTGAAATTCTTAGCCACGTGCAGCGTTCTCCTTCTCGATCGTCCTCAGATGGCGTTCGAACCGACGATCCGCCAATGGGACGTTCTTCTCATACCAGCGGTCGTCACCGGTCTTATCCCCGGCGACCAATAGAATCGCAGTGCGGCGCGGGTCAAACTCGTAAAGCATCCGCAGGGATCGCCCCCGGCTTGGGCGCGCAGTTTCCGCATCTCCGGAAAGCGGACAACGTATGCCACCACTGTTCGAATTCATGGTGATTTCGATTTCCCATACCACACCTTGAATATGGCATATGTTCCATATTGATTTTGTTCAATTGTTGCGCCTCAATTTTCAAGGGTTATTATCCCCATGATCCCAGGGAATCCGTTCTCCGCAGGGTTTCAGCTACCCTGAAAGTAACTTCATGACCATCGACGAACGAATCGAACGGCTAACCGAGCGGCACGAAGCCCTCACGCAAAGTGTCGAACTCCTCTTGGTTGCGACCAGAGAGAACACGGAAAGCATTCGAAAGCTCGTTGACGTGACGAACAGAGACGCTGAAGATATCCGCGCGCTCGCCCGGATTGCCGAGATCCACGACAGACGGATCACAAGCGTCGAGGACGGCGGGCGTAGCTGAACTGCGGTTTTTTGCTGCAATAGCGCTACTGGTCGAAACGTCATAGCACGCCTACAGTGCCGATAATCGGGTTATTTATTCGCCATTCTTTCGCCGTATTTTCTACTAATAGTGGTACTGCATCCAAACTACGCATTTCGTAGTAGATGTGTAACCCACACAATTTTCAACACTTGCCACAATTATTCTCTTGCAACGCGATCTGAGTCGTGCCACAATCCGTAGTGTTGGACGAATTTGGATTAAAAGTGGATAAGAAGTGGGAGATCAAGAGCCAGCGTCGAATGCACTACCCCTCGAATTGCCCCGTGGCCGGTATCCGGGGCGTCTCGATGATAAGGCCAGGCTCAAGCTTCCGTCCGATTTCATACAGTTCTTCAAGAGTTTGCCGGAGAGCAAGTTGTATCTGACCAGCCTTGATCGCCGCATAGCTCAACTGTATCCGATCGCCGAATGGCGATCAAACGAAAAGTTTTTTGACACCTTCCAGGAGGACCCGGACGCGGCCGAGAATATTGCGTTCAACGCCGCGGACCTGGGAGCCGATGTTGAGATGGACGCGCAGGGCAGAATCGTTGTGCATCCGGATCTGCGGCGGGAGTTGGGCATGGAAGGGCAGGATCTGCACCTTATCGCCTATAAGGGCCATGTGCAGATTCTGACGGAAGCGATTTACAAGGAACAGAAAATCCGGGCGACCGAAAAAACGGCGCCGGATCTTAAAGTTCTGAAGAAGGCCGGACTCAGGTGACCCCCAATGCAAAGTCACTATCCGGTCATGCTGGCCGAATCGCTGGAGTATCTGGCGGTGAAGCCGGACGGGCGTTACCAGGACTGCACGGCCGGGCTTGGCGGTCATACGGCGGCAATCGCGGCGATGTTGACTCAGGGCGGCAGGCTGATCGCGACGGATCGCGACGCTCAGTCGCTCGAGATGGCGCGGCGGAACGCAGCGGAGTTTGCAGACCGGATCGAGTTTCGGCGGGCGAATTTTTCGGAGCTGGCCGAATCGAATTTGGACGGGTTGATCGCGGACCTGGGGGTGAGCCGGTTTCAGCTCACCGACCCGGAGCGCGGATTTTCATTTCAGGCAGAAGGGCCGGCGGACATGCGCATGGATCAAACGCGTGGCGTGACGGCGGCAGAGCTGCTGAACCACAGTGCCGAGAAGGCAATCGCACTGGCTCTACCCCAGCTCGGCGAAGAAAGGAGAGCGCGGAAGATAGCCGGAGCAATCGTTCGAGCGAGGCCCATTCGGAGCACACTGCACCTGGCGGGTGTGGTGGAACGGGCCTCACCTCGGACGGGACCGCTGCATCCCGCGACTCGTACTTTTATGGCGCTGAGAATGGTGGTCAATCGGGAGCAGGAAGAGCTCGACGCGCTGCTCGATCGCGCGCCGCTTATGGTGAAGCCGGGTGGCCGGATCGTCATCATCTCTTTCATGTCGCTCGAGGACCGCAAGGTCAAAGAGAGTTTCCGGGAGCTGAAGCGTACCGGGCGGGCTTTGATTCTCACCAAAAAGCCGCTCACGCCCAGCGAGCAGGAAGTCCGGGAGAACCCGCCGTCGCGCAGCGCCAAGCTGCGGGCGGTGGAAATGATCTAACCAACAGCAGGAAGCAAAGCAGAAGGTACGCGAGGACAACGTAAAGCCATGGCCACCCTGGCAACATATTTTCGGGACACGAATGTAAGACGGCGCGGCGACGCGGTCGCCGCCGCCTGGGAAAAATCCGGCGAGCAGGCGGATCCGTTCATGCTGCGCCCCCTGCCCAACGATGGCATCTACTTTTATTCCAAGCGGATCGATAACGCCCGTCTCGAAAGACAGGCGGATCCCGAAGCGCGCGGAGAGTGCTGGTCCGCCGTGGGGGCAGCGGGTGTGCTGCTGCTGCTGGGCGCCAGTATCATCGCTCCGCACGTCGGTTCCGTTCTCGCGGGCTACAAAATTGAGGCGTTGAAACAAGAGCAGCAGTCCCTGCTCGATCAGAAGCGTGCGCTCGAGGTCAAGGAAGCCGGATTGCTGAGTCCAGGACGGCTGAACGACCTGGCTCGGGTTCGAAGTCTTGCCAGTCCAGGCGCGCAACAAGTGATCCACCTCGACGCGCCGTCGCTGGATGGAAACTTTGCGCGCAATCAGGTTCCCGCCGCGCCTGCACAGCCACAAGTTAGCGCTCGGTAAAGGAGCTGCAGCCGTGGAAGTGTGGGGGCGGATCCGGTCTCGCTGGCGTAATCCGCCATATAAAGAAGGGAACAGCACGCTGCTTTCCCTGAGCCGGGCTTCGCTGCGCCGCAACAGTTCCGCCGTCAACCGCCTGACGATGCTTGCCTTCGTCCTGATGCTTTGGGCGTTGGGGATTTTCGGGAAACTCGTCACTCTCCAGGTAATTCAGCACGCGAAATATTCCGCCATTGCGCGCTCGCAGCAGGAGCACCAGGTGGATATTCCGGCGCCACGCGGGACCATCGTCGACCGCAACGGCCAGCCGCTCGCCATCAGCGTTCCGGTGGCCTCGGTTTCGGTGAATCCGCAGCAGATTCAAAACCTCAGGGTGGCCACGGAGGTGCTGGGCAACACGCTGAATCTGGACCAGCAGGTGCTCCACAGCCGGCTCGAATGGGCGCGCCGGAATCACAAGGGATTCATGTGGGTCAAAAGGAGGATCGATCCTTTCGAGACCGAGCGCCTGAAAGCGATGCATCTCGATTGGGTTACTTTCCACACTGAGAGCCAGCGTCACTACCCGGGTGGAGAAGTGGCTTCGCACATTCTCGGCGCCGTCTACAAGGACGAAGAAGGCGCGGCCGGCGTGGAGCGGACGCTCGACAAGGCGCTGCGAGGCCGGGATGGTTCCGAGCGCCTGGTGATGGACGTCAAGAGACGCGGTATCGATTCGCACATCGATTCGGCGCCGCAGGCGGGCGTTACGCTGACGCTCACCATCGATTCACGGATGCAGTATGTGGCGGAGCGCGAACTGAAAATCGGGGTGGAGGCGAAGCATGCGCGCAGCGGCACGGCCATCGTGATGAACCCGTATACGGGAGAAATCCTCGCGCTGGCGAATTATCCCACCTACGACCCCAACCTGCCGCCGAAGCAGGGCGACGATCCCATCGCGCGCTTCAATCTGGGCGCGTCGGTCCCGTTCGAGCCCGGGTCCGTGTTCAAGGTCGTTACGCTGTCGGCGGCTCTCGAAACCACCAATATGCGTCCGGACACGCTTGTGGCCACCGGCGGCGGAACGCTGGTTCTGCCAGGCCGGGTGATTCATGAATCGCACCGTGGATACGGCACCATCACGATGCAGGAGGTTCTCGAGAAATCGAGCAACATCGGGGCCATCATGATCGGGACGCGCGTGGGCCGCGAGAAAATGTATGAATATGCGACGCGCTATGGCTTCGGGCAAAGGTCGGGACTGCCGCTGCCGGCTGAGTCTCCCGGCAAACTGAGGACTCTCGACCACTGGGGCACGACCTCGCTGGCGTCGATCTCAATGGGCCAGGAAGTCAGTGTGACGTCGGTGCAGTTGGCACGGTTGGGCGCGGTGATGGCGAATGGCGGGATGTTGGTGAAACCGCGGCTGATTCTCAAACGCGGCGATAAGCTCGAGCCGGTGGAACCTCCCGTACGGGTGATTAAACCGGAAACGGCAATCACGATGCGCCAGATGATGGAAGGCGTCGTTCTGCGGGGCACCGGGCGTTTGCACGCGCGGCTGGAGGGCTACACTTCGGCCGGAAAGACGGGTACGGCGCAGATATTCGATTCGACGACGCACCACTACACGCATAATTACAACGCCTCGTTTCTGGGTTTCGCGCCGGTCACAAACCCCGCGCTGGTGGTGTTGGTGACGGTGCACGACACTTCCGGTGAAAACGGCCAGGGAGCGGATGCCGCCGCGCCCGTATTCCAGAAAATCATGACGGAAGCGCTGCGCATGCTGGACGTGCCGAAGGATATTCCGGAGGATTTTCTTGCGGCCAAAAAACCCGCGCCAAAAGAAAAGCCTGGCGAGTTTGAGGGTGATTTGGCGATAGCAGATCTGGGTGGACCCAGCATCATGGACGACGACCCGACCGTCAGGCAGCTGCTGGCGGATCAAATGAAACCCGCGAAGGATCCGGACGAAATTCCGCCGCCCGGCCCGGGGACACGCGGCGACAGCCGCGTTGCGTCCGATGTCGCGCCTGATCACGAAGAGCCGCGGCTGTCGCCGCAGGTCCCCGCGTCGCCGACTGTGCCGGATTTTCGTGGCAAATCGATGCGCGATGTCGTGGAGGAAACCTCCGCGAGCGGAATGGACGTAATGATTGAAGGCAGCGGGGTGGCGCGGGCGCAGGTGCCTTTGCCGGGCAGCCCGCTGCGCCAGGGAGAACAGATTCGAATCGTATTTACGCGTTAAAACGACTATGACCATAGGCGAGGCGCTGGCCGGAGTATCGTTGCTCTCTGACTTAACGCCCTCGCTCGCTCAATTGCAGATTCACGGCCTCGATTACGATTCGCGCCGCGTTGGGCCCGGTTATCTGTTTTTCGCGTTTCCAGGTGCACGCGTCGACGGGCGCGAGTTCGCCGGGCAGGCAGCGGCGAAGGGGGCGATTGCGATCGTCAGTGAATTACCCGCGCCTGCGGAAACGAGGGTGCCCTGGATTCGCGTCCAGCACGGGCGTCGCGCGTTAGCGCTGGCATCAAAAACCTTTTACGGCAGGCTCGACGAGAAGATTCCGCTCGTCGGCATCACCGGAACGAATGGCAAGACGACCACCAGCTATCTGGTCGACTCGATCCTGCGTGCGGCGGGCAGGACTACGATGTTGGCCGGGACCATTGAATATCGTCTCGGCCCGAAAATTCTCCCTGCCCCGAACACCACGCCGGAGTCGCTCGATCTGCACCGGATGCTGACGGAACTCGACACCATGAACGGCGCGGGCAAAGCCGCGACAATGGAAGTGTCGTCGCACGCGCTCGCGCTGGGCCGCGTCTATGGGCTCCACTTCCAAACGGCGGTGTTCACGAACTTGACGCAGGATCACCTGGATTTTCATCCCACGATGCAGGATTATTTCGCCGCGAAGCAGTTGCTGTTCACCGGTTCCGGCGCCGCGCCGCCGCGCTTCTGCGTGATCAACCGCGACGATGAATGGGGACGAAAACTGAAATACGGCGGGGTTTCCGGACTTGGGACGACAACGGAAGTGTTGTGGTACGGCTTCGGGAGCGACGCGATGGTGCGTGCGCGGCACATTCATTCCGGGTTGAACGGATTGCGCTTCGATGTCGGCTTTGACAAGATCCGGTTCGAGATCCGCTCGGCGTTGATCGGCAAAGTCAACGTCTACAATATTCTTGCCGCATGCTGCGCCGGGATGACATTTCAGCTGCAGCCCGAGGTGATTGCGCGCGGTATCGAAGCCTGCACCGGGGTGCCGGGCAGGTTCGAAAGGGTCGATGAAGGGCAGCCGTTCGCGGTCGTGGTGGATTATTCGCATACGCCGGACGCGCTGCGCAATGCGATCGCCGTCGCGCGCACGCTGGATGCCCGGCGCGTCATCACTCTGTTCGGATGCGGCGGCGATCGCGACCGCGCCAAGAGACCGCTGATGGGCCAGGTGGCGGGCGAGTTGAGCGATCTGGTGATTCTCACCAGCGATAATCCGCGTTCGGAAGATCCGCTGCAGATCATGAACGATGCGCTGGTCGGCGTGCGCCGCACCGACACCCGAACGATTGTGGAACCGGACCGCGCGGCCGCGATCCGAAAAGCGATCGAAGAGGCGCACGCGGGAGATGTCGTGATCCTCGCGGGCAAGGGACACGAGACTTACCAGATTTTCCACGACCGCACTATTCATTTCGACGATCGGGAGATTGCGCGCGAAGCGCTGCGGGCGTATGGGTTCGGCAGGGAGGGCGCGGGCCAATGACCTTTTCGATCACGGCCATCGCGGAGAAGGTAGCGCCAGCGATCTTGTCGCCGGTGGGTTCAGTGCCGGACGTCACGATATCCGGGTGGAGTATCGACAGCCGCACGGCGAACCCCGGAGATTGCTTCTTCGCCCTCCGCGGGCGTCTGAAAGACGGTCACGACTACGTCGAAAACGTGGTCGAGAAGGGCGCCGCGCTCGCGATCGTCGAGCGGCCCGTGAACGCGAACATCCTGCAGTTGATTGTGCCGGATACGCTGGCCGCAATGCAGCAGTTGGCGCGCAAGGCACGCGAGCGATGGGGCGGCACAGTGGTCGGGGTAACGGGCAGCGCCGGCAAAACCACCGTGAAAGACGCCATCGCCAGCCTTCTGAACGTTCAGCTCCGCACCGGTCGCACGATCGGCAACTACAACAACCAGTTCGGCGTCCCTCTCTCGATTCTGCGTCTGCCCGACGATTGTAAAGCCGCTGTCATCGAAATGGGCATGAATCACGCCGGCGAAATTCGCGAGTTGGCCCGGATCGCAAAACCCCGGATCGGCGTGGTGACGAATGTCGGCTGGGCCCATGCGGAGTATTTCGACGCGGGTATTGAGGGCGTTGCGCTGGCCAAGCGGGAGTTGATCGAGGAGCTTCCGGAAAACGGGATCGCCGTCCTGAATGCCGACGACGCTCGCGTGTGCGAATTCGGCCGCGTTCATTCCGGACGAACCATTCTTTACGGAATTTCCGAAGCTGCCGAGGTTCGCCCCGAAGAACTTCGCCTCTGCCCGGATGGTGCGCAGTTCCGCTGCCTGGGCGTCGATTTTGAATCGCCGCTTGCCGGACGCCACGGCGTAAGCAACGTGCTGGCCGCCATTGCGGTGTCCATGGCGCTGGGGATTCCGCCCGAGCGCCTGCGCGACCCGGTGCGCACGCTCGCGACCGGAAAGATGCGCGGCGAGCGCTCCGTGCGCAACGGCATAAATATCATCAACGATTGCTATAACGCAAATCCCGAAGCCATGCGCTCCATGCTGGAAGTGCTTCGGGGTACGCCCGCGCGGCGCAGAATTGCCGTGCTGGGAGAAATGCTCGAGCTTGGCCGAGAGGCCGGGACCCTGCACCGCGACATTGGACAATTCGCCGCGGAACAGGGAATTGATGCCCTTTTGGGCGTACGCGGCGCTGCACGCTTTATGGTCGAAGGGGCCGTTGAAGCGGGAATGTCGGACAGCGCCGCGTCCTTTTTCGAATCGCCGGAAGAGGCAGGGGATTTCCTTCGCAACTATGTTCGGCCGGGCGATGCGGTGTTGTTCAAAGGCTCGCGCGGCGTGCAGATGGAGAAGGCACTGGAGCGGGCATTTGAAATGGGTGTGCCACATGAAAGCTGACGTGGCTGGCGAGGGACACGCGGCGAAAGCCGCGTTCTTACCGGCCCAGGCGAAGACGCGACTGGCGCCGCATGTCCGCGAGGGCCCGAAGGCATAGCGATGCTCTACTGGCTCCTCTACGAACAACTTTATCCGGCTGTCGGTCCGTTCCGCGTGTTTCGTTACGTCACGTCGCGAACCCTGTTCGCCAGCCTGACATCGCTATTCCTGTGCATCCTCCTCGGCCCGTGGCTGATTCGCAAGCTGCGCGAGTTTCATTTCGGCCAGCACATCCGGGATGACGGGCCGACGTCGCACCAGAAAAAAGCGGGCACTCCGACTATGGGCGGAGTCCTGATCATCATCAGCATTCTGGTTCCGACGCTTCTCTGGGCCGATCTGCGGCACCTGTATGTCTGGATCGCGATGTTTGGGCTGCTGGCTTTCGGGATCATCGGGTTCATCGACGACTACGCAAAGGTGATGAACAAGCGTAATCTCGGGCTCACCGCGCGCCGGAAGCTGGGCCTGCAGATGCTGGTGGCAGCCGCGATCACGATCGTGCTGGCGATCATGCAGTACTACGGCACCTACACGACGACGTTGAACGTGCCGTTCATCAAACAAATCCATCCCGACTTCCTGATTCATTCGCTGATGGGAAACCCATATACGTACATACTGGGATTCTTCCCGTTCTATTTGTTTTTCGTGCTGGTGGTCGTGGGGTCGAGCAACGCGGTCAATATCACCGATGGACTCGACGGCCTGGCGATCGGGCTGATGGTGATCTCCGGAGTGGCGTTGACCGCGCTCTGCTATACCAGCGGAAATCGCGAGTTCGCCAACTACCTGCAGCTCGCGCGGAATGCGCGCACGGCCGAGTTGACCATTTTCTGCGGATCGCTCACCGGGGCATGCCTCGGCTTCCTCTGGTGGAATTCGCATCCGGCGGACGTGTTCATGGGCGATGTCGGAAGTTTATCGCTGGGTGGGGCGATGGGCGTGGTCGCGGTGTTGATCAAGCAGGAAATTCTGCTGATCTTCATCGCGGGCATGTTCGTGGTCGAGATGATGAGCGTGATTCTGCAGGTGGGCAGCTACAAGCTGCGGAAGAAACGAATTTTTAAAATGGCGCCGATACACCATCACTTCGAAGCGCTGGGGTGGCAGGAATCGAAAATTATCGCGCGCTTCTGGATTGCGGGGCTGGTGCTGGCATTGTTCGCCCTGACGACGCTGAAATTGCGATGACGTACGCGGGACATGCGGCGACAGCCGCGTCTGCCGATGTCAGCCCGAAACGCGGCTGTCGCCGCGGGTCCAGGTTAGTGGAGGATTGTTGAAGCTCGAAGGCATCAGAGCGTTGGTAATCGGCATGGAAAAATCGGGGCGCGCCGCCTTCGAGTTTCTCCACGCTCACGGGGCGATTGTTACGCCCACGGATCTGAAGTTTCACGATATCGCCGGATTCCGCCTTCAGACGGATGAGTTGCTGGACGAAGAATGGGACCTGATGGTGCCTTCGCCGGGAGTGCCTCTGGATTTGCCAGCTATCGTACGCGCCACCGCCCGCGGAGTCAATGTCGTGGGCGACCTGGAACTGGCCGCGCCTTATCTGCTGGGGCCGGCGATCGGGATTACCGGGTCGAACGGCAAGACAACCACGACGTCGCTCGTGGGGCATATCCTGCGCTATGCGAAAACGCCCGTGCAGGTCGGCGGTAACATCGGCACGCCGGTGGTCGCCCTTACGGAAACCTCCCGCAAGGATCAATGGAACGTTCTCGAGCTGTCGAGCTTCCAACTGGAAAACATCAACACTTTCCGCGCCGACGTCGGCGTCTGCCTGAATGTGACCCGGAACCATATCGACCGGCATCACACATTCGCCAACTATGCGGCAGCTAAAGCGAATTTGTTCCGCACCCAGCGGGCAGGCGACTTCGCCGTGCTGAATTCCGACGACGAGGTGTGCCGGTCGTTCGCGGAGTTCACCGCCGCGCAAGTGGTCTGGTTCCGCGGGCGCGACATCGGGGATCTGATGCCGCCGGAAGACGTTCCGATTCCGGGCGTACACAACGCGGAGAACGTGATGGCGGCGGCGGCGGTGGCTGAGATTGCCGGAATTTCCAAGGCGAATATCGCCGCCGCGGTGAGGACGTTCCAGGCAGTCGAGCACAGGCTGGAGTTTGTCGCCGAGATCGGCGGCGTACGTTACTATAACGATTCGAAGGCCACCAGCGTGGACGCGACGCTGAAGGCGATCGATTCGTTCGCCGGAAAGCTGTGGGTGATTCTGGGCGGCAAAGATAAGGACAGCGATTATACCCCTCTGCGCGAGCCGTTGCGACGTAAGGCGCATGCAGCGCTGCTGATCGGCTCCGCGGCGGATAAAATTGCCTCGCACATTACCGGTGCGACGGACCTGATTCGCGCGGACACGCTTGATTGCGCGGTCGCCGAAACATGGAAGAGAGCCAAGCCCGGCGATACGGTGCTTCTCGCCCCGGCGTGCTCCAGCTTTGACCAATTTCAAAGTTATGAGCACCGGGGGCGAGTCTTCAAGGAACTTGTGAACGGGCTGCACACTGCCGGGTTAGAGACGACCAATGGCGCAACGGCTTAGAACGGACTGGATTCTCTTCGGCACGGTAGTCCTGCTGGTGCTCTTCGGCGCCCTCATGATCTACAGCGCGTCGTCCGTGGTAGCCGACATGCGCATGGGATCGAGCTATTACTTCGCGCTGCGTCAGCTGATCTGGATCGCCATCGCGATCCCGCTGATGATGTTCATGAAGCGGCTGAACTACCGCAAGCTGCAGACGCCGGCGGTGGCGTTCACGGCCATGGGGCTGGTGATGATTTTGCTCGCCGTGGTGTATTTCGCCGATCCGAAGCAGCATCGGTGGATTCGCTTCGGCCCTTTCGGCGGCCTGCAGCCTTCGGAGTTTGCCAAACCCGCACTGGTGCTGTTTCTGGCGTATTTCATCGCGTTGCGGTCGCGCGCCATTAACAGCCGCTTCACGCTTCTGCCCGCGTTTCTCGCACTCGGATTTGTAACCATGGCGGTGGTAATCGCCGATCTCGGGACGGCCATCGTGCTGGTGGGAACGGCTGCGGTAGTGTTCTTCGTCGCCGGCCTCGAATCGCGCTACATCGTGATCGCCCTCATCGTCGGCGTGGTCGGTTGCTTCGCCGCGATTGCAGCCAAGCCTTATCGTTTGGTGCGCGTGATCAGTTACGTCGATCCGCAACTCCGCATCGTCGACAAAATCGACACGCATGGATGGATCCGGGGCCAGATGAAGAAATCGATCACGGCGCGCGATACGAATTATCAGTCGGAGCAGGCGAAGATCGCGGTGGGCTCGGGCGGGCCGGCGGGCGTCGGTTTGATGCAGGGGCGTCAGAAGCTGTTCTATTTGCCCGAAGCGCACACGGACACGATTTACGCGGTGGTCGGCGAAGAGTTCGGGCTGTTCGGCGCGACTGCGGTGTTGCTTGGTTTTGTGGTGATTCTATGGCGCGGGATTCGGGCGACCGTGCTGATCCCCGATGAATTTGGAAGATATCTCGCGCTCGGGGTCACCACCATGTTGGTGGTCCAGGCGTTCTTCAATATGAGCGTCGTTCTCGGGATGGTGCCGACGAAAGGGATTCCACTGCCGATGATCAGCTTCGGGGGCAGTTCGCTGCTGGTGACGCTGGCTTCGCTGGGAATTCTGCTGAATGTCGCCGAACATGCCGGGTGATCTCTTGCCGGGTGACCTTTTCGTGATGGCCGGGGGCGGCACCGGTGGGCACGTAATTCCCGCGATCGCCGTGGCGCGCGAAGTCTGCCGGATGGGGTATCGGGTTTTGTTTGTGGGTACGGAGCGTGGCGTGGAGAATCGGCTGGTTCCGGCGGCCGGGTTCCGCCTGGAAAAAATCCGCGTCGGCGGGATCAGGAACCTCGGCGTGGCGACGCGAATTTTGAGTTTATGGCGGCTGGTGAGCGAGACGGCGGGACAGATTGCGCGATTCCGCGAATGGAAGCCCGTGGCGGTCTTCAGCATGGGCGGCTATGTTGCCGGTCCGCCCGTACTGGCGGCGTTGTTGCGCGGAGTGCCCGTGGTGGTGATGGAGCCGAATGCGGTGCCCGGGGCCACGAACCGGTGGATCGCGCATTGGGTGCGCCGGGCGTTGATCAGTTTTGAAGAGACGGCGCGGTTCTTTCCGGCGGGCCGGACTGAGTTGACAGGTCTGCCGGTGCGGGAAGAATTTTTCAATCTGCCGCCGAAGTCGGAGGGTGAATTTACGGTGCTGATCACAGGGGGCAGCCAAGGCTCGCGAACCCTGAATAAAGCCGCGCGGCAGAGTTGGCCTCTGTTTCGCGAAGCCGGTCTGCCGGTGCGGTTGATCCATCAGACCGGGTCGGCGATGTATCCGGCGCTGGCGGACGAATTTGGCGCGACGGGGCTTTCGGGCGAAGTAGCCGAGTTTATTCCGGATATGCCAGGAGCATTTGCACAGGCCGATTTCGTTGTCTGCCGATCGGGCGCGGGCGCGGTTTCGGAACTGGCGGCGGCCGGTAAACCGTCGATGCTCGTTCCCTTCCCTTTCGCGGCCGATCAACACCAATTGAAGAATGCCGAGGCGTTTGAGCGGGCGGGCGCGGCGCGCATGTCGCTCGATAAGGATTGGAACGGGCAGCGCCTCTTCGAAGTGGTGCGCGAGTTGCATGAGAATCGCGCGGACTTGGCAGCTATGGCCGAAGCGGCGCGGAAGCTCGCACACGCCGGCGCGGCGCGGCGGGCGGCGGAGATTTTAATGGAAGTTGGGCTTCACCGAATTTAAACGGGCTGGAGCATTGACAGTATCGACAAGAGTCGAAACAATAGCTGAGTAAAATGTTTTTTTCACGGCAGCATCTCCATTTTGCGGGTATCGGCGGAATCGGGATGAGCGGTATCGCCGAAGTGCTGCTGAATTTGGGTTACACGATATCCGGTTCGGATCTGAAGTTGTCGCCCACCACCGAACGCCTCGCGCAGTTGGGCGCAACCATCTACGAAGGCCACAACGCGGAAAATGTGGCGGGCGCGAAGGCGCTCGTTGTCAGTTCAGCCGTCGAGGAATCGAATCCCGAGGTGCAGGAAGCGCGGCGCCTGCAGATACCGGTGATCCCGCGCGGCGAACTTCTCGCCGAACTGATGCGCCTGAAATACGGGATCGCCGTGGCGGGCAGTCACGGCAAAACGACGACCACTTCGATGATCGCCACCATCCTGAGTCACGCCGGCCTCGACCCCACCGTGGTAGTCGGCGGCAAGGTCGCGGCCATGGGCGGGACGAACGCGCGCGTCGGCAAGAGCGACTTCCTGGTGGTGGAAGCGGATGAGAGCGATGGATCGTTTTTGAAGCTCTCGCCCATATTCGCCATCGTTACCAACATCGACCGCGAGCACCTGGATCACTACGCCGGGCTCGAACCGATTCGTTCGGCTTTCATCGAGTTCGTCAACAAAGTTCCCTTCTATGGCGCGACGATTCTCTGCCTCGATGATGAAAACGTGCAGAGCATTCTGCCGTCGGTGAAGCGGCGCACGATCACCTACGGGCGGAATTCGCAGGCCGATTACCAACCGGGGGTCAGGGAATCCGGCGACTTCCACAGCTGTTTCACTCTGCGCTCGCGAACGGCGGACCTGGGCGAATTTCATCTGAATATTCCCGGCGAGCACAACATCCTGAATGCCACGGCCGCGATCGCGGTTGCGCTGGAACTGCACGTCGAGCCCGATGTGATCCGCGAAGGCTTGCGACGGTTCACCGGCGTCGGCCGGCGCTTTGAAGTGCGTGGCGTCGTCGGGGGCGTGACCGTGGTGGACGACTACGGCCACCATCCGACCGAGATTCGGGCGACATTGGCGGCGGCGAAATCCTGTTGTCGCGGAAAAATGCACGTGTTGTTTCAGCCGCACCGGTATTCGCGCACGTTCCATCTGTTGGACGATTTCGCGCGCGCCTTTCATCAGGCGGATCGTGTCGTGGTGCTCGATATCTATGGCGCATCGGAGAAGCCGATCCCGGGGGTCACGGCGGAAGCGCTGGTGGACCGCATGCGGCAGTTCGGGCACCGCGGCGCCGAATACGCGGGATCGAGCGAAAGCGGTGTCGAAACCATCGTGGAGGGCGTGCAGCCTGGTGACATGATTCTGACGCTCGGAGCGGGAAGCGTGTCGCAGTTGGGCGAAAAAATTCTGGAGAAGTTAACCCATGCCTAAGGTACACGCGGCTTCAGCCGCGTTTGTTTGGGGCGACGGAAACGCGGCTGAAGCCGCGTGTACCGTGCTCCTGGAGAACCATGCCTAAGCCGGTCGCACCGCCGAAAAAACGGATCACCTGGCGGCTCGGGATCCGGCTGGTCGCATGGTCGTGCATCGCCGCTGGTCTCGCGTGGGGAAGCGTGCAGGTAGATTCATTCCTGCAAAGCGATCCGCGTTTCCAGCTCGTCAACCTGGATATTCGCGGTGCGGTTTACGCCAGCCGCGCGCGCATACAAAATGTCTTCGCGCCGGATTTTGGCGTCAGTATATTCAAAATGCCGCTGCCGGAGCGGCGCAGGCGCCTGCTGGCGGTCGATTGGGTGAGCACTGCCTCCATCTCGCGGGTCTGGACCGACCGTATCGTCGTTACGGTGACCGAGCGCCGTCCGGTAGCCTTCGCCAAGCTCCCGATTGCGGGGACGGTTCATTACCGGTTCTCGCTGGTCGATGCCGATGGCGTGCTGCTTTCGATTCCGCCGCGCGTGCGTTTCCGCCTCCCCGTGCTGAGCGGAGTGACGGAGGAACAGACCGAAGCGGACCGGCGGGTGCGCGTAAGGGCCATGCAGCATCTCCTCGACGACCTGGGCCCGCAGGCGAAGGACATTTCCGAGATCAATGCCGCCGATACCCTCGATATGCGCGTCATCACCGAGATCGATGGCCACGCCGTGGAATTGTGGATCGGCGATCAGCACTACCGTTCGCGCTACCAGCACTTTGTGAGCAACTACGAGGAAATTCGCAAGCACTCCGAGCAGGCGAGCATTTTCGACTTAAGGCTCGACGATCGGATTCTCGCCAGATGACGACAAAACACATATTCGCGACCGGTGTGGACGCGGGCAGCACGAACACGCGCTGTGTGATATCGGTGCTGGAAGATCGGCGCCTCCGCCTGGTCGGATACGGCTCGGTGCGGTCGGCGGGTTGGTCCAGGAGCCGCATCGCGGACCAGCAGGCGGTGTCGGATTGCGTGCTGGCGGCGGTGGAAGAGGCCGAGGCCATGGCGGGAACGGCGATCGAAACGGTCGTCATCGGCATGGGCGGGCTTACCGCGCGCGGGGCCAACAGCCGCGGCCGCATGGATCTGGGCCGTCCCCGCGAAGTGGAACAGCGGGATATCAATCGGGCCATGGATCGCGCCATGCACATCCAACTCCAGGAAGACCGCATGGTGCTGCAGTTGCTCCCGCAGGATTTCGTGGTCGACGATCAACCGGGCTTTCACGATCCGCGGAAGATGATGGCGTCGGTGATCGAAGCCAACGCGCATCTGATCACGATTTCTACCCAGGAGCACAACAATCTGATCGGCGCGATCAATCGCGCGCATCTCTCCGTCGACGAAACGGTCTACGAAGCCATTGCCTGCTGTTACGCATCGGTGCTGCCGTCCGACCGGCGCGAAGGCGTGGCATTGATCGATATCGGGGCGCATTCGACGGAGTTGGTCTGTTACTACGGTGAATCGGCGCAGCTTGCCACATCGCTGCGAATCTGCGGCGATCATTTCTCGCGGGATGTGGCTCATGCGTTCCGCGTCCCGCTCGAATCCGCCGAAATTGTGAAGCATGAATTCGGCGGCGCCGTGTCGCAGGGAACGGCCGAAAACAGCGTGGTGGAACTGCCTCTTGTGGAAGAACACGGGCGGGGCGCGCGCGAAGCGCCGCGCAAGTTCGTGAACGAAATTCTGGAGTCCCGCGCGGTGGAGCTGTTCGAAATGGTGCGCGCGGAACTGGAGCGCGCGGGTATGCAGCGGGCTATCGCCAGCGGTCTCGTGATCGCCGGCGGCGGCGCTCTGCTGCCGGGAATCTGCGACGTCGCCGAACGCGTGCTGGATTGCCCCGCGCGCATCGGGCTGGCGCAGGGCTTTCTGGATTGGCCGGAAGAATTGGACGATCCCGCGTGGACCACCGCGGCGGGGCTCGCCATGTATGCGGCGCGATTGCGCAGCCAGGTGGATTTGGAGCGGCAGTCGGTGGGACTGTTGGGACGGATTCTGCGATAGAAGGTGGCACAGGCTTCAGCCTGTGGAGGAGACACGAAATGGACGACCTTAAATACGAACTACAGGAAGAAACCCGCAAAGGCGCCCGCATCAAAGTGATCGGGATCGGCGGCGGCGGATCGAATGCTGTCGGCCGCATGTATGAAGAAGGGCTCAGTGGAGTCGAATTCTACGTCATGAACACGGACACGCAGGCGCTGGATGGGTCCCGTGTCCCGAACAAGATCCAGATCGGCGCACGCGTGACCGATGGTCTGGGGGCGGGTTCCGATCCGGCGATCGGAAGGCAGGCCGCGCTCGAGGACACCGAACGCATTCTGTCGATCCTGGAGGGGGCGGATTTGGTATTTATAACGGCCGGGCTCGGCGGCGGCACCGGTGCCGGGGCATCGCCGGTCGTCGCGACTCTGGCGAAGCAACTGGACGCCCTGACTATCGCGATCGTTACCAAGCCTTTCACATTCGAAGGCGGCAAGAGAATGCGTCAGGCCGATCGCAGCCTGAACGATCTGGCGTCATCCGTGGATATTCTGACCACCATTCCGAACGACCGCCTGTTGACGATCGCGCCGCCGGGCACGAGTATGGCGCAGGCCTTCAAGATCGCGGACGACGTGCTGCGCCAGGCCGTCGAGGGCATCAGCGAGATTATTCTGACGCCCGGCATGATTAATCTGGATTTCTCGGATATCAAGGCGGCGATATCGGGGATGGGCCGCGCGCTGATCGGCAATGCCGTGGCGAAGGGCCCGAATGCGGCGGTCGAAGCGGTGAGGGAAGCGATCAATTCGCCTCTGCTCGAGGACACCAAAATCAAAGGCGCGCGCCAGGTGCTGATGAATATCACCGGCTCGGGCGAAATCGGTCTGCATGAGCTGAATGAAGCTTGCTCGATCATCCGCGAGGCCGCGGACAGTGACGATCTGCAACTGAACTTCGGTCTGATTACAAGCGCCGCCATGGGCGATTCCGTGAAGGTGACCGTGATCGCGACCGGGTTCACGAAGATAGAAGAACGGCGGGAACCTGAGCTGACGCCGAAGCCGGCGGCCGAGTTTTTCGCGGAACGTGCCCCGGAACGGCCTGCTCCGGAACCCGCTGCCGAGCCGATGCCCGTAGCCGCGGCCCAGGTCTTCGAAGAAGAGCTGGACGTGCCAGCCTATCTGCGGCAGGGAAAACTGCTCAACTGATGCCGGCCGGTACACGCGGCTTCAGCCGCGTTTTCCTTATTTACGCGAGCGGCGCAATGCCGTGCGGGATCGAGTTCTCCACCTTGTCTCCGGGAATTGCCGACCCCGGCGACAGTTGCAGCTGATCCAGCGTGCCGCAGCGCGCCAACTCAAAGCGGTTGCGAACGCCCAATTTGTGGAACAGCCGGAACAGGTAGATCTTCACCGTACCTTCCGTGATGCCCATTTCGCCCGCTATCTGTTTGTTCCGCATGCCTTGGCGGAGGAAAGACACGATTTCGCGCTCGCGCGGCGTCAACGAAACCCGCCGCCGGGGCTGCGGGGAATCGGCCGAGGCTCCGAACCCGATCTGCAGCTCACCGGCCACTACTTTTCGCAGTGAGTCGACCAGCTGTTCCGGCTGGA
>Ga0209167_10000328_pt1 | contig 39069 bp, 31 predicted proteins | sample Coa_R1_9_FD_187154 | JGI IMG/M metagenome (GOLD analysis project Ga0209167, IMG submission 187154) | Surface soil microbial communities from Centralia Pennsylvania, which are recovering from an underground coalmine fire - Coalmine... | ecosystem: Environmental > Terrestrial > Soil >...
AAGGAAGCTTTGGCCCTGATTGAGGTGCGCGTCATCGATCACCTCCTCGTCGCGGGGAGCGACGTCGTCAGCTTCGTCGAAAAGGGACTTCTCTGATCGATTCACCGGGGACTGCGGCCACACTCGGCTGCGGTCCCCGGTTGTTAATCCCAAGAGAGAGAGAGATAGAGAGGAGGGCGGGATTACCTGAGAGCTTTCAGCGTATCACGTCGTGCTCGCCGTCAAGGACGAGGGCGAGGACGCCCTTGCCGCCTACGGCGGTCTTCGATCCTTGACCGCTGCGCGCGCCGTGATCGGTCGCAAGCGGGCAATCCCGCCCAGGACCATCTCGGAGATTCCGTCATGAACTCGACTCATCTGTCGTTTGCTTCTCATGCCAATGCTTTCGAACGCAGTCTGTCGCTCGATGCAGTTCGCGCGCTGGCCCCGGCCGCGTTTGCCTCCTCGGCCCACGAGCGCACCAGCGCCAAATACACCTTCATTCCTACGGAGCGCGTGCTGACCGGCCTCATAGAGGCAGGGTTCGTTCCGGTCGAGGCTCGGCAGACTCACGCGCGCAGGTCGAGTCCAGCGCACGCGCGGCACGTGCTCCGGCTGCGCCGGCGGTTCGAGACCGTTCAGCTCAAGGGGTCTATACCGGAGGTCGTCTTCCTCAACAGTCACGACGGCTCGAGCGCGTACCAGCTGCGGATGGGGCTGTTCCGGGTCGTGTGCACCAATGGCCTCATCGTCTCTCGCGGTGCCTTCCCGGCGTACTGCGTGCCCCATCGGGGCAACGTGGTGGACGAGGTGGTCACGGGTGCCCTCAAGCTCTCGGAGAACTTCGAGCGCCTGGCCGCTCAGGTCGAGAGCATGGAGCAGCGGCGGGTGTTGAAGGACGAGCAGCTGCGGTTTGCGGAGCGTGCCTTGGCGCTGCGCTATCCGGATCCGGCCACCTGTGGAATGCAGCCAGCGCAGTTGCTCACGTGCAGGCGCCGGGAGGACCTGGGGAATGACCTCTGGAGCCTCACCAACCGGGTTCAAGAGAACGTGCTGCGCGGGGGTCTCAGCCGGCGCTCGGCCATGGGTCGGCTGAGCCGGACGCGGCGCATCAGCTCCATCAAAGAGGATATCCGGCTCAACAGCGGGATTTGGGACCTTGCCATGGACATGCTGGCTGCCTGAGGCGGCCGGCTGGGAGAGAGCGCCGCGGCGGCGGCTCTCTCTCCCTTTCTACTTGGCCGGCTGAGCCCAGATCAGCTGGCCGAGCTGGGAAGTCCAAATGGTGTTTCAGCGTCAGCTCTCAGCGCTTTCCGGCCCGGATCTCCGAGGTGATGCGATCCACTTCTGCCTTCGCGGCCCGGAGCTCTTCTTCCGCCGCATCCACTTCTGAAATGCTCTCCTCGGTCGGCAGACCATTTCCATGTGGCAGCCACTGCCTGTTGAGGCTGAAGAACGCGTCCTGCTTTCGCTGGAACGCCTCCTCCCACCGCACCATCGCGCGGTGTTCCTCATTCTGCTTGCGGAGGCGGGCAATCTCCACTGCCACCGATTGAGGGTCACTGGCCCCTGGCCCGTATCCCAGGCCGGTGATGCGGCCGTCCTGCATCGCTTCGATGGACTCTTCGTTCGACTCGATCATGCGCCGCAGATTCTCTGTATGTGTCAGTCTGGGACTTAGCGCGCGGAACACCGATGCCGGCGGCTTCCCCTGGCCGGCACACCACTGCCGCATCGTGCGTTCCTCGACATTGAGGAGTCTTGCTGCCGCACGCTGGCTCAGGCCCCCGCGCTGGAGCAGGGCCCGTAGGCGGTCCGCGTCGGAATCGGGAGGGGAGGAATTACGCGCCTGTGGCGGCACTTTGCGTTCAACGCTCATTTGATACCTCGCTAGTTGCTGGTCGGACGCCTCGCCTCATCGGGCGGGCATCGCAGATAGTAGCCCCGTTCGCTACGCGCTTCCAGCGGAAGGAAAAGGCCGCCACCACGCGTTGGCGGCTGGCTTGCGACGGCGATGGCCGGTTTCGCTGCATTTCAAGCGAAATGCAGGATAGCCCAGCGGCCGCTATTTGGTACAAAGTCACTCACGATGAGTGAGGGCACGCACCTCAAGACATGGGTGAGCAAGGAGACGAAGGAGCACTTCGCAGCCGTCGCGCGCTACCAGGGGATGTCGGACTCCGCGTTGCTCAAACGCTTGGTCGAGCTAATGCTGCGAACGACGAACGTGAATGACATGGCGGGAACAACAAAGACCAGCGCGCAGATAGCGAGAGCGTCTCGCCTGACGATACGTCTCCGACCCGACGACGAAATCCTCTTGCGGGAGCGCGCCGCGTCTCGCGGAATGCCAGCGGCGACTTACGTCTCCGTGCTTACGCGTGCGCACCTGAGGGCGCTGGCACCGCTACCGAAGGAGGAACTGCTGGCGCTCAGGAGGACGGTGTCGGACCTCGGCAGTATCGGTCGTAATCTCAACCAGATCGCGCAGGCGGTCAATCAGGGTGAGCGCATGACAGGCCCCTCTCGCGATGACCTAAAGGCGATCTTGAGGGTCTGCCAGGGACTTCGGGATCACGTCAGGGGACTACTGTCCGCGAACATCAAGTCATGGGAGCAAGGCTATGCCGGACCGAATGAGTAACGAGCCCTTGTTCGACCTATTCAGCTATGCACGCCGTGGCCCGAGCCAACGAGATCGGCTGTCGTCAGTCGAAGTCGACCAGATTGCGCGCACCGTCCGTCGTACGCCGGAGGTCATGGTCAAGGTGCTGCCGCGTGGCGCGAACGACTCGAAAGCTGTTCGGAAGCATCTCGACTACATCGGTCGAAAAGGGGAGTTTGACCTTGAAACGGACGACGGGCACGAACTGCGAGGGCCGCAGCTTGGGAAGGATCTGTTGGAGGACTGGGATCTCGAGCTGGACGAGTATCGTCGCAAGTCTGACCTAACCGCCACTCGCGGGAGGGCGCAATCAAGGCTTGTCCACAAAGTGATCTTCTCCATGCCGGCAGGTACGTCGCCCGAGAAGGTTCTCGCGGCGGTCAAGAACTTCGCCAGAGAGGAGTTCGCCCTTAAGCACCGCTACGTCATGGCGCTGCATACCGACGAGCCACACCCTCATGTCCACGTGGTCATTAAAGCGGTCAGCGAGCAAGGTCAGCGGCTCCACATCCGCAAGGCAGACCTGCGCGTCTGGCGGAGGGAGTTCGCAAAGCATTTGCGAGCGTTGGGTGTTGAGGCCAATGCAACCGAGCGCGCGGTCCGCGGTGTTACAACGCCACGCAAGTTGGATGGTATATATCGACCCGCGCGAGATCCGGCGCGCTATTCAACTCACCTGCAGAGAAGAGTGGAATCGGTTGCCGCAGAACTGCTGAGCGGGGCAATCAAAGTCGAACCTGGCAAAGCGAGGCTGGCGCAGACGCGAAAGGAAGTGGAACGTGGCTGGCGCGCAGCGAGCGACATTCTGATGCGCGATGGGCAACATACTCTGGCTGAGCAGGTTAGACGGTTCGTCGAACAGATGCCGCAGCCCCTGACCGAAAAGGAATTCTTCGCGGGGGGGCTGCTCGGCCGTGCGGCGCATCATCGTGATCTGTACAAAACCCTCACCCGCTAAACCGGCGCAGTAGATTGGAATACATTAAAGGAATGCGAACGTGGGGCGGGTTATGCACGCAATGCGACGTCCGGGCAACTGCATTCGCGGGATGCCGTGACTGCCGATGCCATTGCGCCGACCACCGCTCTAACATCCTCAACTGTGCTGAATCGACCGATACCGAGACGGACGCATGCGCGAGCCTGTGCGCCGGTAAGACCGATCGCCTCCAGAACATGCGAGGCTTGATCTGAGCCGGACTGACAGGCCGAGCCGGACGAGATCGCGAATGCCGGTTGCATACGTTGGATCACATCGCGCGCGTCATCGCACGGCAGTCGCAGATTGATGTTGCCGGGGTGACGGTGCTCTCGCGGTCCATTAAGTTCCGCACCCGGGATTGCGGTCAGCGCGGACGCTATCAATACATCCCGTAGCCGCTCGATGCGTTGCCGCTCGGCGCAGCCTTGATTCTGCAGAATCTCACAGGCCTCCCCAAATCCGACGCAGAGCGCAGTGGGTAGAGTCCCGGGCTTCAAACCGAGTTGCTGACCGCCGCCGAATGATAGTGCACGTATGTGTCGGGCAGTGCCGGGTGCAATGAATAGCGCGCCAATTCCCTGCGGGCCGTACGCCTTGTGGGCGGAAAGACTTGCCAGATCTACGCCCCAATCGCTGAATGATGGCCGCGCGGCAGTTAGTGCCTGAGCGGCGTCTGTATGCAATAAGGCTCCCACTTCGTGGCACCGGTCCGCGATCCATGGAACGTCCTGCAAGGTTCCTATTTCGTTATTAGCGGCTCCCACGGACACTAGTAGGACGTCTTCGCCGAGAGCATCAAGGAACGCATCGCGCAGCAAGAAGCCATCGGGATCAACGGGAAGCGCAATGCATCGAAAACCCTCTTCCCTTAAGGCGGAGGCGGGACCTAGTATCGATGCATGGTCGATCGCTGTCGTGAGCAGCGTTCTGCGACTTGATTCGCCGCAGCGCATTGTTCCCAAGATCGCCAAGTTGTTGGCGTCGGTAGCTCCTGACGTAAAAATCACGTCTTGACTGTCCGCGCCGATGAGGTCGGCAATCTGTGTCCGCGCACGATCGACAGCCTCGGCCGCCCGCCATCCAAATGCGTGCTCGTGCGAATGTGGATTACCGGTGCCGTGCTGCCACCACGGCAACATTGCTTCAATTACAGCGGGATCAACCGGAGTGGACGCGTGATAGTCGAGATAAATCCCATCCGAAGGGGGCGCGGGATTCATGGCTCGGATCAAGTGAGGCTGCTCCTGGAGGATGCGTCCAGTTGACTGTAAACCGCGACGCCGATAAGGTGCAACTGGTGGCAGCGTCCAGGCAGAGGGGCGACGATGGGGCGGGGCGCAATATTTGAGGCTGACTTCAGGCCGCAATTCTCTGGCCACGAAACCTTCCCGATCCGATATGGCTGGCTAAAAAAGGTCTTCGATGCTGTCTCGAGGCGATCGGACGACCCTGATAACAAGAATGTATTCCTCGCCGATGAGGCGATTGCCAAGTTCGGCGTCGGTAAGAACATGGTTACTTCGATGCGCTATTGGTCGATCGCTACGCGCATCGTTGCAGACCAGAGCAATGGGAACTCTAAGGGGCCCTACAGCGTCACGCCGTTCGGCCAAGCGATATTTGCCGATGAAGGATGGGATCCATATCTTGAGGAACCCGCATCGCTCTGGTGGCTTCATTGGCAACTCGCTGCGAACCCCCGCCCGACGACAACTATCTATTTCGTCTTTAATCACTTCAACGCTAGCACGTTCTATCGCGATCAACTGACAGGCGAGCTCCGGCGCTATTGCGAGGCGATCGGGTACGCCGACGTCGCCGATGTCACGCTGAAGCGCGACGCCGACTGCTTTGTGCGTACCTACCTTTCGCGCGGTTGGGAATCCGAAGAGGATGCCCTTGAGTCCCTCATGGCCGAACTTGGGCTCCTGCAGCCGATTGGCAAGCGGGATGGATTCTTGATCAATCGCGGCCCGAAGCCGTCGCTTCCAAACGAAGTGTTCCTATACGGGCTGGTTCAATTCGCACTGACTCGGCCGGCATCCAATTCGTTCAATGTTGAGACTCTGGCGCATGAGCCCGGATCGCCAGGACGCGTGTTCTTATTGAATGAAGAGAGTTTACTGGAGAGGCTCAGCATCATTGAGGACATTAGCCGGGGCCAGGTAGCTTGGTCGGAAACGGCCGGCTTGCGCCAGATCTTCTTCAAGGTCGATCCGGCAGCTGTGGATCTCATCAAACTCGTTGGCGGCGCTTACCCAAAGCGCCGCCGCGCCGCGGCCTGACTAGTTGGAGAGAAGCATGGCTCAGATCGTATGTCATTAAAAGAGGCTGTTCGGATCGCGCCTCGCTTTCAGCGCGCAATCAGAGTTGATAGTGATGTTGGGCAGCCGGACTCGTTGCAGAATTTTCTTTGCACCGTAACGTTTGCGCGAGCCGTAACGACGATCTGCGAGCAATTCCGCGCGACCTCCCATGGCGCCTACACGCTGACAGGCCCTTTCGGCGGTGGGAAGTCGAGTCTTCTCGTCGCTTTCGCAAGCGCCCTAGGTCCACGTGGTCGCGCACGCGATTTGGCGCAGACGGCACTGGGTCCGCAGGTGGCGCGGTTGATCGGGCAGGTGTTCCAGCCGGGAGCGGCTGGTTGGCGCGTCATTCCTGTGATTGGCGCTCGCACGGCTCCGTCGGCGCTGGTCTTCGACGCACTTGTGCGGGCTCGCGCGTGCCGGGACACCAGGGGACCGCGTCGGACGCCGAGCGATACGGGGGTGTTGGACGCTCTAAAGCGCGCCTCCAAGCAGGTGAGCCACAAGGGCACGGTGCTAATCATTGACGAGCTCGGCAAGATACTTGAGCACCTAGCGGCGACCGGCGGAGATCTTCAATTCTTTCAGAATTTGGCGGAGCTGGCCTCGCGTAGCGAGCGGCGGCTGCTGGTGGTCGGAGTGCTGCATCAGTCATTCGACGAATATGTCGGCCGCGCGGGCCGACATGTGCGAGATGAATGGGCAAAGGTGCAGGGACGCTACATCGATATCCCGCTGAGCGTCACTAACTCAGAGCAAATTGAGCTTCTATCGCGTGCCGTGGTGTCCCATGGTGCCCCGGTGACGCACCGGGATCTCGCGGTGACGGTAGGCAGTCTTCTGCGTCAGTATCGGCCGGACGCTTCCAAGGAAGTCGAATCGTACTTACACAAGTGCTGGCCTATACACCCGGTGACGGCATGTCTTCTGGGCGCAACGTCCCGTCGCCGCTTCGGTCAGAACCAGCGAAGCTTGTTTGGTTTTCTCAATTCCCACGAACCAGCGGGATTTCAAGACTTTCTGTCCAGCGCGGCGGCGGGCGATCTCTTTACGCCCGATAGGTTGTTTGACTATCTGAGAGCCAATCTGGAGCCGGCGATTCTGGCTTCTCCGGACGGTCATCGATGGTCGCTCGCGCTCGAATCCCTCGAACGGGCTGAGAAGCGGGCACCGACGCAAGAGCACGTAGCGCTGATCAAGTCCATTGCAATGCTTGACCTGTTTCGGGAACGATCGGGTCTATTCGCCTCTGTCGATGTCCTCAAAACGCTGTTACCAAAGATGCCGCATAAGCCTCTGGTCTCAATTCTTGAGGACTTCGTGTCGTGGTCGGTCGTCACCTATCGGGCGCATCTGTCCGCCTACAGCGTATTTGCCGGTAGTGACTTCGATGTTCAGGCAGCGCTGGACGAAGCCCTGTCAAAGACTTCCATGGTCAATTTGGCGGAGGTGAAGGCGTTAGCGAGTCTTCGGCCGATCGTGGCCAAGCGCCACTACCATGAGACCGGAGCCCTTCGGTGGTTTGACGTCGATGTCGTCGCGCTGCGTGACCTGCGTGGATCTATAGCCGCCTTTAAACCGAACGGCGCTATGGGAAGATTCCTGCTGGTGGTTCCCACAGACGGCGAATCGCCGAAGTCGATGACAGGCGTCCTTAAATCTGCGGCGAGTGCCGCGGACACGGCGATCGTCCTTGGGAGCTGTACTACCGCGCCACGAATTCTTGACCTAGCGCACGAGCTAACAGCGGTTGACTACATTCGCAAGCATCGAGGGGAGTTGGCGGGAGATGCGGTCGCGCGGCGAGAGGTAGACGCCCGGGCCGCGGCCGTTCTCGCAGCGCTAGAGAGCGAGGTGCGTTCCGCTTTCGGGAGCACAACCTGGCACTGGCGTGATAGCGACCATGAGATTGCGGGAATGGGCGATCTGGCCCGGCTCGGTTCTGACCTCGCCGACTCCATATACGCTGATTCTCCGCGCATTCACAACGAGTTACTCAACCGCTCAAATCCGTCATCCAATGCTATCGCAGCGCAAAAGGCACTGCTGAAATGCGTCGTCACCCGTCCGGGCGTCAGCCGACTTGGGATCGAGGGGTATCCGGCGGAGGGTGGCCTGTACGACTCTCTTCTCGCAGCGACGCATCTCCACAGTACGTGGGACGGCCAATCGCGGTTTCAAGAACCAGCCCGTCGCGACCCTGCACGCCTCCATGCGCTGTGGCGGGAGACGGACAAGCTTCTCCAGCGCGCCCTTCACGAACCAGTCTCTGCGGCTGCGATCTACGAAAGATGGAATCAACCGCCGTTCGGAGTCCGCGAAGGGCTTCGGCCGGTTCTACTTTTGGCGTATCTGATGACGCGACTGAATCGTTACACGATCTATCTACAGAATTCTCTTGAAACGGAACTCACTGACTTAACAGTCGATTGGCTTGCGCAAGATCCGAATAACCTGACGCTGCGGATCTTCGATCCCAATGAGCGGGAGCGCCGCCTCCTAGGGGGGGTGGCCAAGATCGTGCGGTCAATACGTCCCGAAACCACTGCCCTGGACGTGGACGACACGGTCGGTTTGGCGCGGGCGCTGGTAATGATCGTAAAGACCCAGCCGCCATTTGCCCAGCGTACCGCGCGTCTGTCTAAAGCCGGTGCGGCCGTCCGGACTGCGATACGCTCCGCCGATGATCCGCATGTGCTCCTCCACGAGACCTTACCCGCAGCGCTGCACGCTTTAGTGGAACGGCCCAATGCCCCGGTCTCGGACCTCGTGGATGTGTTGACCCGTGCGCTAAGCGAGCTTACGACGATCTACCAGGAGACGATGCGGAAGTTTGAAATCACCCTGCTGCGTGAACTCGGTGCCCAGGACGATGACCCTGGATTACAGCAGATACAGGAGAGGGCGCACCGAATCCATGGTCTGACGGGTGACTTCCGCCTCGAGGCACTGATTTTGCGGTTGAAGACATTTTCCGGCTCTCTAAGCGATGTGGAAGGAGTCGCTAGTCTATGCGCCAACAAACCACCGCGAGACTGGTCCGACAATGATGCAGATCGAGCGGAACTGGAAGCTGCGGACTTGGCGCAACGTTTCAATCGGGCTGAAGCATTCGCTCGCGTAAAGGGACGTCCTGACGGTCGCCACTCGGTGGCTTTCGTGGTGGGTCTTGATCGTACGCCGGAGCTGGTGTCCCGAGAGTTTGATATCACGGAGAGAGAGCGACGCGACGTACTAAAGCTTGCGCGCGACATTAAAGCGCTGACGGACTCGGAGACATTTCGCCAGGAGGTCATTCTGGCGGCTATCGCGCATGTCGGTAGCGATCTCTTGCTGGAGGAACGACATCACCGTCGGCCGGTCGCGGCGAATGAATAGGTGCTCCAATCCCCACCCAACTCAATCGGGAGCACACGGATGAGCGACGTGAGCGAGCGGCATGTGCTTGGAATCTCAGGGGGCCGAGACAGTGCCGCACTAGCAGTGTTCATGAGGCAACACCATCCGGATCTCGATATTGAGTACTTTTTTACGGACACCGGGAAAGAATTACCTGAAGTGTACGAGTTTCTTGGCCGCCTGGAAGGCTTCCTCGGTAGGCCAATCAAGCGGCTTAACCCAGACAGGGATTTCGATTTCTGGCTCAGCCAGTACAAGCACTTCCTCCCGTCGCCGCAGACGCGGTGGTGCACCCGTATGCTCAAGATTCGGCCCTTCGAAGCTTGGATCAAAGGCGATCTTGACCGTGGAGTGAGGATCACAAGCTACGTGGCGATTCGCGCTGACGAAGCTCATCGCGAAGGGCATTTGTCCGGTCATCTAAATCTCACGGTGCGATTGCCATTCCGGGAACATGGCATTGATCTTTCCGGCGTCAGGGACTTATTGGAAGGTTCGGGAGTCGGCTTGCCGGCCTACTACCGATGGCGCTCTCGAAGCGGGTGCACGTTCTGTTTCTTCCAGCAAAAGATTGAGTGGGTCCATCTAAAGGAAGAGCATCCGGACGCGTTTGCGGAAGCCAAACGCTACGAGAAAATCGCGCGAGATCACAACTCCCCGTTTACGTGGTCGTCGAGCGAATCCTTGGAGGAACTCGAAGTACCGAAGCGCGTGGCAGAAATCAAAGAGCGCCACGCGCAGAGACTCGCTCGACTTCGCGCCGCTCGCCGCGCGGGGCCGCTCGACTTGCCGACCGCCGACACTGAAGTGTTGGAAGACGATACCGAAGCCTCGGGTTGCATCGTCTGCCACAAATGAAATCAGCAGCACCGAATGACGCGCCGGTGGCGCCGGTAGCCGGATAAGGTCGCATCCACAATGACTGCGCCTAACGCATCATGGATACACTTTCTTCGGAAGTACGGCCCGATCAAGAGCAATGACAACTGCTTCGATGAGCTAATCGAAAGAGCAAGACGGCGGGCCGATGTTGACGCGATTACCGTTCCTGCGCCGCGCGTGGATGAGGCGGTCCGCATCCTCACAGACAGCGTGTCGCCATCGTCGGTGATCTTGACCGGCGATGCAGGTGACGGGAAGACATACCACTGCAGACAAATCTGGAACCGCCTAGGCGGAACACCTGAGGCGTGGGAGACGGACGAAGGCGAAATCCTGGGCGTCAAGCAGCTGATTCTCGGCGCGCGGGAACTTTGGGTAGTGCGCGATCTATCTGAGCTTGATGACTTAAAACTCACGTTCTTTGCCGAACTATTCAGGCAGTTGTCCAATCCGGGACGCACGCGATTGTTTCTGATCGCCGCGAATGTCGGGCAGCTGCACGATCGCTGGAAAGCGGCTGCGGCAGCGCTCCGTGATCGGTTTCCGAGTGGCGAAACCACTTGGAATGACGTGGAGGCGCAGCTCTTCGGACGACCACCCTCATCGGATCAGTCGATCAAGCTCTTTAACCTCGGACGTAGCGTGGCGGAGGATACGTTCGGCGATGTCGTCAGTGCCGTCATTGAGCATGGGGCTTGGGACAAGTGCGCGTCCTGCGAGTTTAAGGAGTTCAACGGCAAGCGCTGTCCGATTCTGGAGAATCGGCACCGCTTGCGAGACGGTCAAGCCGGGAAGTTGTTTCGTGACCGTCTCTCAGATCTTGTGTTGCTCAATGCCCAAAACCAGCGCCATTTTACGATTCGTCAGATTTTAATGATCGTTGCGAACGTGCTCCTCGGACATCCCAACGCGCCCAAAGACCGACTACTCCGGTGCGAGGATGTCGCTGCCATCCATGCTAATAATCTTCACGCCGCAGGGTCGGTGTATGCGAACGTCCTCGGGGAGAATCTCACCGGCCGGCCGCGAGAAGCATTTTCTCGACTCGCTCGCCTCGGGCTCGGAGTGGAAACCAGTAATCGCCTCGACCGCCTACTGTCGCACGGTCCGGAAGACCCGTCTTTACGTCTGAGCTACACCGAGCTAGTCGGGGCGGACCCGGTTTATGGCGACACGCCGCAGTGGCGCCAAACAAGGTTGAATTACCTCGAAACGGGTGATGCGACGGCGTCTGCTGAGTTCATTCGGTCCCTACGCGGGCAGCGGCAGCGTCTATTTTTCACGGTTCCGCGTGCGCTCGAGACAGACCTTGGGCTATGGGAATTGACGGTATATCACCACGCCGGGCATTTTCTCGACGCTGTACATCGCACTAGAAGGGCCGAGTCGGTTCCGCCCGCAATTGTGCGACACGTCGTTCGCGGATTGAACCGGGTTTTCACCGGCCGTCTCGTCAACGACGACGATCGGCTGGTGCTTGCGACCTCCGGCCATGATTCACAAGCGAGGACGTCCCTGCTATTCGAAGGTCAAGTGGATATTCGCGGTGACAACGGCGAGTCCGTCCGAATTGTTCCCGGAAATCGCACGGCAATAGCGCTAGAGGTCACTTGGGGATCAGAGGGTCGGGATGCACCGGTGAAATTAGACCTCTCGGCTTTGCGATTCGAGTTCCTCGTGCGCGTTGGGCTCGGTGCCCTACCTTCGAGTTTCTCGTTGGAGTGTCATGAGGACATTCTAGCCTTTAAGGCCAGATTGCTGCGCGCCTACGACCGACGCCGGCAGCGCCTCGGCGGTGATCGCGCGATCAAATTTCTCGAAATCGCAGACGACGGACGCGTTCGCTCTCGTGCAATGGATGTCGCACCCCAATGAACGGATTGTTCCCACCTCCACGCGGCCAAGACGTTGACATATGGGCCGATGAGCAGCTGTGGGGGCATCGATTGCACGATGAGCAGACCCCGTGGCTCACAGTTCTCGAATTCCTGACGATTCTCCATTCCCACCGGGATCGCCCACTGCAGGGCTACCAAACTTCCGCGGAGCGCCTCAAGTATCGCGCACAACAGCAACGCCGCCTCCGCCATGTTGTGTTCAACAGTCCCGAGATCGGCGACCTAGACGCTCAACGCAGTCTCGCATCTGGTGAGAAATGGAGGCGCTGGCGGGGTGGTATGGACCAGCGCAAGGGGGTTAGCGAGGAGAGCGCAGCACATTGGTTGAAAATCGAAGCACGCCTTGGCGAATTTGGGCAGCTTGCCGGCCTAGTAGACTTCTTAAGGCGCACCAGTGTCCCCGGCCTGGCCTCCAAGCGCTGGACGAGCCGGTTCACGTATCCCTTTGGACCCGTTGCGCTCTACGAGGACCTGCGCTGGGATCCCCGGGATGGTTCGTTCGGGACGGACCGCCTGTTCTTTGCCAGAACAGGTGAGCTGCTGTACTTGATGCTTTGCCGCTCCAAGTACGCGGCAGCGCTGGGTCCGCGGCTGGTGAAGACTCTCTTCGAGACGCCCGGTCCGTGCGCCAATCTCGTGGCAATCCTGCAGGGGCCGACGGAGTTGGGGCCTGAAACGCCGCGCGAGGGCGGGACTTTGCCGTACCCGCATCTACCGGTCTTCGATCGGCTAGCGGAAGACTGGATCGCTCTGTTAGATCGCGATCTCCCGGCACTGGATGTACTCCCTCATATCGTGACGATCACGACCCTGCACTTGCTGCGCTACTTTCTCGAACAAGCCGCCGCGGAGATCTCGGACACCCGACCGTTATTCGCCCTGGAGCTGAACGTGTCTCGCCGCAGTCCGATGCGAGAGGCATCGACGACGGCCTATGACCGCAACCAGAACCTGCCCTGGCGCGCGGTTGAACATCTTCTCAACAGAACCACGGAGTTGGACGAGTGGAAAGATGCGCTACGGCGCAACGCGTCCCGTGAGGACTATCTCAGGATCCTACGCACTCACTTCATTTGGCCGTCACAAAAACGCGAAGCACAAATTCCTAGCCACGCGACAGCCGACGAACTTCTGCAATATCTACTTGACGATGCCCGCGATAGACATCGCGGACATGTTGGCAAGATCCATGGAACGTGGTCCCGAGAGATTGGACTCGCTTCGCGACGCGGGAGTCGCCAGTATCGGTACGCGCCTACGGACCGCTTTCTCAAAACGTTAGTGCTGACACGTGTTTCCCAGCGGATGGAACTCAAGTCCCTCCTGAACGATTGGTACGAGCGCTACGGTGTTCTCATCAATAGTCAACAGGGAGACGCCCGCGACCTTCTTGACGGGGTGACCGACACGGCCGCGTATGAGGACAATCTCAAACACCTCGAGGACCGCCTGACCAGCCTTGGACTAGCGGAACGGCTATCCGATCAATGTGCCTACGTACGGCACGCGATCAAGGATGACATGTGACCGCGCTGGAGCTGATCGGTCGCGTGGGCGCAGCGTGGCTGCGACAGGAGCTTCGGTCAGTCGACGCGGCGGGCCAAGGCGACGCCGTGAGGTTTCTGCTCGATCTGCTCGAACCCCAGCAAATTGCGGCGATTGTCAACACATGTGCCGCGGATGCGGAGCTCGCCGCGTCGCTCGAAATACGAATTCCGCGAGCTTTGGGCGCCGGTCAGCAGATTCCCGACGTGTTTCTGACAGATCAGAGTACGGTTTGGTTTCGCAATCGACCGCCAGAAACCGGAAAACTCGCTCTCTTACTCGCGAGTGCGCAGGACGACCGACGAGAGTCCCTCGCGGAGCTGACTTGTCTGGGTGCCGTCGATCTCATGCGAGCGGTTGATCTTTGGGTCAATACCGCCACCGTAACCTTCGATGTTCCGGACTCGATACGCGCAGTCTTAGCAGCCGCGCTCTCCGGGCTTACCGAATCGCGCGGCGGCAACGCCACGCTAGCGCGCTTCTCGAGCTTTGTAGCCGCTGTTTGCTCTGACGTGAATGATGGCACCGTACCCATTGATGCTCTCGGGCGGGCGCTCCCGCTGCTGCGCCTTCCCCGCGACACTGCAGCGTTTGCGACGCTCAAGGAGCGGGAGCGAACCTGGAAAAACGCGTGGAAGCGGCGGTGGGAACAGCTGTACGCCGATCGAGCCTCGTTGCTGATCAAGCTCCAAAAAAGCCGGCAGGTTATCGAGCGTGCGGATCTTGAACAGCAGTTTGAGCGCGTCAAAGATGAGATCCCTGCGGAACATCATCCTACGGTGGCCAAGTTCATTGCCGCTCCACCCCAATGGTGTCCCGAGGCGGAAGCATTTTCCGAGATTGAGTGGGACATTGAGCACGCGAGTCAGCTATTCACCGGACTCAGAACAGTCCGGGAAACCCACATCGCGGAGCGAACCCGTCGTCACTTCGAAGATCGAGATCCTGAGCGCTTATCGGAGGAAGATGGCGCCTACTTGAAGGCGCTCGGCGGGCGCCGAACACTCAAGGACCCGGGCCCTGAAGACCGCTCCTTTTACGAGCGGCATAGCCACTTCCTCGGGGAGGATGTCGGTCTAAAGACGGCATGGGACCGGTTCATCTACGGCACGTCGGTGACGTGCTCAGATCTCCTCGTGGGCCTTCTTGAGGGCATCGAGCGACTCTACGCGCGCAATGCAGATCGTTGGGATAGCGATAAGCAGCTTGAGCTATCGATCGACCTCAATGGCCGAAAGCCCTTTCGAGATATCAACGAGGACGCCGCGCGCTTATTCCTGTGTCGCTACAAAGGGCTCACTACGCTCGCGGGTGCGCGCTTCACGGTGTCGTGGTCGCACCTTGCGAACTATGACGATTTTCTCCGCGAGGAGGCCGATCGCGGTAACGCACCGACCCGATCCGATTCTCGCAAGGCGAACACCATTCGTCTCGCCCTGAGATTGGTGACCACTGATCACGCGATCGATGATGCCGTTCAGATACTGTGGTCGGCTCGACCCGACGCAATCTCCCGGCAATTGTCGGATGACCTGCAGCGCCTAGCCAGGCGACCATTTCTCCGCCTATCAGTCCACCCGAACCGGATAAGCAGCAAGGGCGATCTGCAGAGGGTGTCGCTCAGCGATCGCGATACGCTTGATCCGGTGTTTGGTAAGGATGCTGGTGCGCTGGTGCCGTCAAGAGATGGCGATGCCGTAGACATGGCTGGGGAGTGGCGGCAAGCCATTGACGCCGGGCTGTCCCGCGGCGGTGTGACTGCCGAGCAGGCTACTCGACTCATGGCGGCTTGGGATCGCTTTTCGGCAGTGTACGTCGCGGCCTTGAAGGATTTCTCTGAGGGTCGCGTAGCGGGGGATTATTCCCTACAACAGGCCGAGGCCTACGGATCGTTGTTGCGCGAACTGGCTCCGGTACTCAGCCGAGATCGGCTGCGTCAGTCTTTGGTGAACCCGTTGCTACACATCGGGCTGGTACCGATCCAAGGGGAATTTCCGGCGGCCATCATCGCACCGTGGCACCCACTACGAATGATCAGCGCCGCCACTAAACTGCGGCGGGTCGCCCGGTTCGTGAATCATGTGTTGGATTGCGATGCCCTCAAGTTCGGCGATGTCGGCATGTTCTTTCAGGACTTCCGCGAGTATCTGGCCCACCCGCACGCGCCGGAGATATGTGTTACAGACTTCGCGGGACGACCGGCGCTTCTGACGGTCGTGAATACACTCGATGAATACTCATTAGCCGAAGCACCGCTGGGAACACTCAATCAATGGCGAAGCCAGTCAGACCCGCAAGTGTCTGCTCAGCAGCTTCTCGAGACTGTCGATCGGTATTTGGAACTTCAGCCCCACGAACTCGCAAACCTCAGCATAGCCCTTTTTAACTGCGACTCGGCTGGTTTGCCGACGGCGGCCGTACAGGGCCTCGCTGATCGGCAAGAAGAGGATGTGCATTGCAATGTGATCTTGCGCCACACCGATGTCGCCTCACTTCGTCGCGTCTACACTGATTTGATTGAACGCGCAGATGCGGATCCGGATGCGGTGATTGCCAGTGAGTCTTCCAAGAATTTCATGGCTAACTTGCGTGTGGGCATTCAATTGGACCCGCCCACACAGTCAGATGTGAATGATGCGCGAAGCGTCGATATTGCCTTTCTCGACGATGTAATTGCGCGCCGTGCGCATCTCGAATTTGCGCCCCTTCCAGCTGCGGTGTCCGATGTTTCGTTCGACTCCTACAGCCCTTCGCAGCGCTCTTATCGCGTACCAGTTGGCGTAGAGGAAACGACGGCCCAGCAATATCTGGCATGCCCAGAGCAGACGGCTTCAGGCCGCGAATATGTGCGCTCCGTGAGCAGTGCAGTGCACCCGCCGGTGGGCCCGGGCGAGGTTCAGTACTGCATTCCCGTACGTCGGTTGCAGTTTTCCGAAGAGCACACCCGGCGCTTGCTGTCGGACGCTCACAATTTGGCAGATTGGGTCGTGAATTACGATGACGTTCTCGACCCAAGGCAGTTAAGGAATCAGGATATTCAAGTCATTCGATTCCGACGAGATACAACATCGGGGCGCAATCTGATTATTTCGAGTACCGCGCCCACGGGGCTCTTGCGAATTCTGGTGCAGCGTCGACTCGCGGAGCTGAGCACGGGGCTCACTGAGGACGAGCTGCATGATCTCGCCGGGCGATTTATCGATGAGGCGACAGACATATCCGGTGAGATCGTAATCCGTGCGGCAAAGCGGGGCGTGTTCGCTGGGGAGCTCATCGGCATTGTATTGAGTCGCCGTCTCATCCAAGAGGAGCTTGGCAACACCACCCCCCAGTCCTGGTTTTTTCTCGACGACTACGCTACCTGGTTAGGTCGAAGGGAAGGCCAGATCGCGGATCTTCTCGCCTTGAGCCCTTGGGAATGGGAAGGTAGGCCAGCCGTGGTCGTCCGAGCCACTGAAGCCAAGTATGTGACTTACGCTGCGCTGTCGGAGTCTCGTAAGAAGTCACGTGGGCAGATTGAGGAAACGGTCGCTCGACTGCGAAGCGCTTTATTCGAAGATCCGGGACGGCTAGACCGAGATCTCTGGCTGAGTCGGCTCTCGGAGCTGTTGACCGACGGTCTCATTCGTTCGCCAAGCGGGGCCCGATGGGAGGGGCTGCCCGCACTACTTCGCGCCGGAGAGAGCGTGCTCGACGTCCGCGGTTACTCCCACATCTTCGTGTCTGGACCCTCCGACGCCGCCGTTCAAGGCGAGCAGCAGCTTCTTGCTCCGAGTGCTGGCAGGGGCGCCTTGCAAGAGGTATTTTCCCCAGCGCAGGTCCGTGAATTGGTCTTGCGGTACGCTCGCGGCGAGCCGCTTCGCAAAGTGCGCGAGGCTCTCGGCACGGACCGGCCGTGGGAGCAGGTGACATTCGAGCCACTGGCCGCGAAGCCCCGCTGGCACATTGGTAGCCCAACGGCGACGACGCGGTTATCCGACGGGTCCGATGGACCGCCGCCTTCCGGTGGCGCACCCACCGGGCCGCCACCGAGCGCCGGTCCCGCCTCCGGAGGCTCGCCGCCTGACTCGTCCCCGGGCGCCGGTCGTACGCGGTCTATAGAACCCCGAGCTGAGGCGACCTCAGCGCCATCCAAAGTAACCGGCGATTCACCCGTAGAGAGGCTCATTGTGGCCCGCGGAAGAGCCGGCCACGGCGAGTCAGATAGCCCGTGGCTCGGGGAAACGGTTGCGAAACTCCGCCGTGCCCTGGCCACCTATGGTCTTCAGAGTACGGTCATCGGCAATCGCTTAACTCCGAACACTGCACTTATTCGGCTGCAGGGCTCGGACCGCTTGACCGTCAAAGACATCGAGCAGCGACGTTCGCAGCTGCTTACAACGCACGGCCTGACAATCGTCTCAACCGCCGCCCGACCAGGCGAAGTCGTTGTCAGCGTGGCCCGGCCTCAACGCGAAGTCATTTCGCTGTGGGATGTGTGGCGTGCGTATTCTCCGCAAACATCTGTAGATCGTGCGACCCTCTCACTCCTTATCGGTGTGAAGGAGATCGACGGCGATCCACTGTATCTGAACCTGACAGTGCCCCCTTCGGGCGGGATCGAACACGCGCCTCACACGCTGATTGCTGGAACGACCGGCAGCGGCAAGTCCGTGCTGATTCAGAATCTGCTGCTCGATCTGGCCTTGAAGAACGATCCGGGGATCGTCAAAGTCACGATCATCGATCCGAAGATGGGCGTCGATTACTTTTCGCTCGAACAACTCCCGCACTTAAGTGAGGCGGTTGTCACGACGCAAGAGCGAGCACTGGAGGTGTTGAACGGCCTTGTGTTCGAAATGGAGCGCCGATACCGCATGTTCGGTGGCCCACGCGTCAACAAGCTCGCATCCTTCAACGAGCGCGTCCCGTCGACTGAACGGCTGCCATGGCTAGTCGTCGTTCACGACGAATTTGCGGATTGGATGCAGACAGAGGAATACCGAGATCAGGTTACGGCGCTGGTAAATCGTCTTTCAGTCAAGGCCCGCGCGGCAGGAATCCATCTCATTTTCGCCGCGCAACGGCCGGACGTATCGGTAATGCCGATGCAACTTCGAGACAATTTAGGGAATCGACTTATACTTCGCGTGGAAGCAGAGGGCACCTCGGAGTTCACGCTCAATGAACGCGGTGCCGAGCGGTTGCTGGGACGCGGGCATATTGCCTGTAGATTACAAGGCGAAGAAGTTCAACTTGCTCAGGTCCCCTGGATGTCTCCCGAAGATGCGGAGCTCCTCATTCGTACTTTCCGAGGAGATTCATGAAGCAAGCCAGGTCTGGCCTTAGCCGCGTCCACGATTGCCGGCATTGAGGAAGAGGGCACGTGGCAAATTTCTCCATAGCAGCGCGCACACTCGTGCATCTCGGCGCGGAACTCATCACCTCCGATGAAGTCGCACTCAATGAGCTGATAAAGAACGCCTTCGACGCCGAGTCGGCGCGCGTCAGAATAGACTTTCGTATTCCCGTCCCTCACCTCGTCATGGAATTGGCGATTGAAGGCATCGTTGCGGCTAAGACGGTGCCGCAACTAGGAAGTGCCATTGCGGACGCTCGAAAACTCTTGGAGGCCTCGATCGAGCAACTTGCTGCCGGGCCGGAGCGCGTGGACGTTGAGGCTAGGACTGCGCGCCTATCTCAGGCCAAGACCAACAAAGAGGCTATTCAGATTCTGGAATCCGTTAACCGGATCGTTATCTCCGATACAGGCTCGGGAATGAGCAAGGAAACCCTCGAGGAAGTCTTCCTAAGAATCGGTACGGCGGCCAAGTTGGCCTCTGAGCTATCACCTCACTTACATCGTAAGGTCTTGGGGAACAAGGGAATTGGCCGACTGGCGATGATGAGGTTGGGTGACCGAGCTGAAGTGGTCTCCTGGCAGCGCGCCGGCTCGGCACACGTCATTGAATTCGATTGGCGCGACTTCGACGTGACGGATAGGTCCATCAACGACATACCGATACCGCTAAAGGCCATTGAAACTCCAACCGCGTCGTCCTCTGGCACCGTCATCACAATCACGGCGCTCAAAGGCTCTTGGTCTGAGTCGCTCGTCCGCGGCCGCGTTGTCGGGCAATTTCTACGTAGACTGCAAAACCCATTTGCGCAGGCTGCCCAATCTGGCAAACCAGACGCCTTCCCTATCGACGTGCATGTAAACGGCGGTCTGCGGATTCCCATTGAGGGAATGAAGCAGGCGTTGCTTGAGCATATGCAGGTCGATCTAACGTTGTCATTTTTTCCTGCGCAAGCGAAGAGCGCAACAGACGATGTCCTCACTACAGATCTGACCGACTATAGGCAAGGCAGACCACCCGTCATCACAAAGCGAACGGTGGACGAGGTCACGCGAGCAATCACTGCGACTCTCGTGGAGTTGCAGCACATTGGCCCCTTCCAAGCGACAGTCCGGTGGTTCAACCGTGACCGCCTGCGGCAACAAGCAACGCTACACGGCAACTGGAAGCAGGCACAGGAAGAGCTAGATGTGTGGAGTGGCGGTATCGCAATCTACCGAGACGGCTTTCGTATCGGATTCTCCGGGGACTCTACGGGAGAGGACTGGCTCGGCTTGGACAGTGCCGCCCTGAAACGCGGCGGCTTCGTGGTAAATCGCATACAAGTCGTAGGAGCGCTCAATATATCCAGGGCGGAGAATCCCGCGCTGGTTGATCGCTCGAACCGCGAAGGCCTCATCGAGACGCGCGATACGGTTCTTGTTCGCGACCTATTGATCAGGTTCGCGATCGACGAGTTGCGTCGATACATAGACGAGACAGGCCGGGAGGAAAAGATCGCTGCGCTAGCGGAAGTCGCGCAAAGCGCTCCACTCAGCATTCGAGCGCGCGTCATTCAAGCCGAGCAAGGTCTTACGGAGATTCGAGCCAGAGTTCCCTCCGAAGTGCGGAAGACCGTACAGTCCATCTCTGGACATCTTCAGTTTATTAAAGCCGAGGTCAAGCGATTCGAGGATGCGACCAAGCAGGCGGGCGAACGGCGCGAGGACATCCTGGAGCTTGCGGGTGTCGGTACTGTAATGGCTGGGATTCTTCACGAACTGACGCGGACGACGGGGAACACGCGACAGCTACTCCAGAAGCTCGCGAAGGAGGAGTCGCCGAAAACTAAGGCCCTGCTTGAAAAGCTCGACTCGGAAGTGAAGGCCATCAACACGCGATTGAGACAACTGGATCCATTAAGTCCATCGGGGCGCCATCGAAAGGAGGAATTCGATCTCAGTGCTTTGGTAACTACCATTGTTGATGGGTACAGCGCCCGTTTCGAGCGCCACCAGATTGATTGTGAGCTTCACGTTGCAGGCCAAAGCGAGGTCACGCCCGTTATTGTGAAGATGGTGCGCGGCTTTGTGAGCCTGGCCGTCGAAAACCTCTTGACCAATTCCGTGTACTGGTTGCAGCAGGGTGTAAGGGCTGGAGAGACGAAACGACGGATCGAGGTCGAGCTCGATCCGACGTCGAGAACGCTGACTGTGCGGGACAACGGGCTCGGCATAGCGCCCGGTGACAAGGATCGAATCTTCACTGCGGGCTTTTCGCTGCGACCGCGGGGCCAAGGACTTGGGCTTTTCATCGCGGCAGAGGTGGCGACCTACCACGGCGCGAAGCTGGTATTGGAGCCCCCCGATACAGACGGGCGCTATAGAGGGTTCGTGTTGGAACTGCCGAAGGACTAGGCATGGATTTGGCGGAACGGCTGGCGGCGGCTCACATCACTCGGATCGCCATTGTCGATGATGATCTTTCGGAAGGCATTTCAATCGACGATCTGCAACGCGTTGATCCAGATGTCGCGGCTCTGATGGCGGATGCACAAGACCCCGATCGGGCCGCCTACATGGATCTGCTCTTGCAGTTGGAACGACAACCAGACGCAGGCGGTGACGTCGCCGAACCTTTGTCGGACCCAACCGTTCGCGAGCAAGCCCCGGAGCGAATCCGCCACGCCGCGGACCAAGTGCTCGCGGCGCGACACGAAAGTGCGGAGCCCATCCGTCGAGTGCAAACGCTGCTCGAGGCACTCGGCATTCAACATGCCAATATTGACCACTACTCAACCGCCGAGATCCCGGCGAATAGACGCTACGATCTCTTGATTGTGGATTATTTTCTCGAGGAAGGCTCTCAAGAAGCCACGTTGCCATTTATCCGCTCGGTGCTAGGAGCCCACGCGGGTGAGGATCATCCGCTGCAAGTGATATTGATGTCCTCGCACGAGCTGGAGCTCAGAAACGTATTTCAACAGTTGCGGCCTGAGCTAGAGGTTTCCAGCTCGCGGATGCGGATCATGGGGAAGCCAGCGACCGAAGATCAGATACTTCAGTGGAAGTTAGCACTTAACCAGTTGGCGACAGAGCGCGCGCACGTGCGTGTTGTCGAATCGTTCGCACTGGCGACGGCGGCGTCGGTCCGGGCAGCCGCGCAAGCGGTCGCTAAGAGTGTCTGGGAACTAGACCTCCAAGCAATGGACTCGTTGCACGAAACGGCAGTGGGAGATCACGACGACTATTGTCGCTACGTCGAGGAGTGTCTTAGTAGACAGTTGCTGACGCGATGCGAGGAGCGGGCGGACATACGCGACGCTCTCTCAGCGCTCGGCGACAGGTTAGTGCAGCATCGGGCTTCGAAGGTGACATCTCCACCCGCGGAGATCGGAGACTCGCGGGCTGCACTACGATCGCTCATGAGAAGCATGGAGTGGCGTGGAGGAGTTATCGGGTTTTCACCATATCAGGCGAACGCAACTCCCCTCCAAAAGTCACAATGGCTCCGAGCAAACCTGCGGTTCGGTATGGTGCTTCGCTCACCCACAGGCGAGGAATGGTTGAACCTCACCCAGGCATGCGACCTTGCCCAGGCTAAAGATGAGCAGGTGTCCAAGAGGTCGTTACTCCTCGTGGCCGGGCTTCGACACAGCCCTATCGATCAACCGGCTGGTGATGCGATGGTCTCAATGACGACTAGCATAGTCGACAGCGGAACGGAGGTTATGGGCTGGAATCTGCTATTGACTCTCACGCCGACCATCGAACAATTTGGTGTGGATTTTGGCACTGGGTGGGCGGTCGTCGGAGAGCTGAGAATCGATCAGGCTCAAAGTCTCGCGGTTCAGTATGCGGCCCGAACTGCCAGAGTGGGATTACCCAAGCGGGTCAGTGTATGGCGGCTGCAGGGTATAGCGATGCGGGCACGAGAGCTTCGCGATGCGCCGGGCACGGCCGCCTTGGCGGGGACCCCGATCTCAGGAAATGCCATGGCCAGGGGAGACATTACTGACGAGGTCCACATTGATAGGGCAAGCTTCGATCGTCTGTTGAATACATACCCTGGGATGTTTGACGACAGAGCACTCAGTTTGTACGTCGGAACTCGGATAAAGAGAGGAAGAAAAAACACCACCGGTCCCCCGCTGGTCTATTGCGTATCTATGCCACCATCCATGGGGTCTTTGCGCTCAACTCTTGCTCACGAGCAATGGTTGACGCGCGTCGAGAATGCCGAAAACGTGTTACTCGCGCTGTGGCCGGCAGATGCGGCGCTAGTAGCAGGATAGGGAACGCGAAGAGCTTTCCAAATCTCGCCGTAGGATCTCGAGGTCGACGGCGGATCGATTCAATCACAGCTTCTCTGCCATTCGCTAACGAGATCGAGCTACTGCCTCGGCTGAGAAGCTTGTCGGGTTTCGACGCTCTGAAGGCTCCAGTCCGGGCTCTATCATACGACCGTCCCTAAGACGGATAGTGCTGGGTTCAGAGCACCCTCACTGCGTCGAAATCAGCCTGTGTCTTGGCGAGGATAGCTTGGAAGCACTCATCGCACACGCGTCTGGGGGTTGAATAGGCCGAGCCAATCTTCGGGATCGCGATGCAGGTTTGGCCGGCGGCGAACTGGGCGTGACAGCGTGAGCAGACTGACTTCTTCAGCACCGGCACGCGCTTGGGCCGGCCGTTCGTGCTTCCGATGAGCGAGGGAACCGGCCCCTTAGGCTTGCCCTTCTTCGTAGTCGGACTTGGCTTTGCGGACCCGTCGGACGAGGGTTTGGAGTATGTCATCGAGACCGTCCAGTAGCTGCCTAAAATCCTCGGTGCTTGCCTCGGCGCGCTCCTTGCCGAGACGTCGTTGGATCTCAGCGTTGACCATCATAAGCGCTGACACGTAGTTGCCTTTGCCGGTGAGCTTGAGCGACTTGTATTGGTAGGTCAGCTCCGTGCCAGTCATACTGAGCTCGACGTGATTGAGCAGAATTTTCGCCAGTCTCTTGCTTTGCTCGTTGAGCCGGCGACGCGCCTCCTCCCATTCCCGTTGCGGCTGGATAGCAAAGGGCTCTGAAGGTGAGCGCCTGCGCACGAGCGGCTGCTGCGCCTTCTTGACCATATCCTCGGCTTGACTTGCGTCAAGTCCGTACAACTTCAGGCGCTCGCGCAGATCATCGATGATCTGTTGATCTTCGACCGTCGAGAAATCCTCCTCCCACAGAGACTCGACGATCTCACCGTGGACGACGACGCGCTCGCCGGCTCGAAGCCGAGCCGAGCCGTCTCGGACCCCTGCCGGAACCTCGGGCTCCTCCCCGCCAATCACCTTGTCCCAAAAGGCCTGATCGTCGCTCTCGAACTGCTTGAACTCCTTCAGGCGCTCGTCCAGGTTCATTCCGAGATGGGTGACGATGTGCCCCACGTTGTCTGGATGGGTGGGATCGCTCTGGACCACCACGCGCATGATACGACCCACGAACTGAATGTACGGAGCGAGGCTCCTGAACGGTCGGAATATCGCCGCGACGCTCAGCTTGGGATGATCGAATCCTTCCCCGAGCATCTGAACTTGGATGATGCAATCGAGGGTGCCGTTGCGTAGCGCCGCGAGAATGGCCCCCTGCTCTTCGGGGCGCTGCTTGCTGTGGATGACGTCGGCCGTGAAGCCGCGCTCCTGATACAGGGAGCGCACCTCGCGCGCATGATTGATTGAGCAGGCGACTGCGATGAGCTGATGTTGAGTGCCGCTCTGGCGGAGCTCTTCGAGCTTCTCGAGACTGCTGTCCACAATGTGCTGGTTGCAGGCGCGGGCGAGGGCGACGCCGCGACTGAACCAATCTTCGTCCTTGAGCTTTAGAACCTCCTCGAGTGTGTACACGCGCCCGGCCTCATCGCTGAAGCCCAGCTCGATCTGCGCCGGCGCGACGTAGTTCGCCTTCAGGCGCTTGATGTAGCCCTTCAGCGTCGCACTGCGGAAGGGATAGCGAAACACGAGCTCGCCATCGAGTTCCTGGCGGTCGCTCCGAAAGGGTGTCGCCGTCAGAAGGACTACCTTGGCCTTAGGAAAGCGATCGATGACTTTCTGCCAGCTCGTGGCAGCGCTGTGGTGCGCCTCATCGACGATGATCATGTCGAAGAAGTCATCTGGGAACTGCGTCAACCACTTGTCGACGTTCGTCGCGAGCTGCTGGACGTTCGTGATTACGATGTGCGACTTAATCGCCGTGGAGATATTGCCGCTATCGAGCGTACAAGCGAGGGGGCCGGCAGTCATTTGGCTGGGGCTCAGGACGCTCGCCTTGCGCCAAAAGCACTTCTGGCGGTTCGTTATATCCATGGCGTCAAAAAGGACTTCTTTGATCGTGAGATTGGGCGCGATCACGATCACCCGGCCCGAGGCAATTCCCAACGGCAGCAGCGCCGCGAGTCCGGTCTTGCCGCAGCCCACGGGGATCTGAAGGATCGCCTTGTGCTTGCCGGCGCCGAGGAACTCCTGCGTTCGGAGATAGCCGTCGCGCTGCGGGTCGCGCAGCGCCGGGTTGCCTTCTACGTCGAAGTCGAGATGGAGGAAGAAGGACTCGGGCGCTTGATTCGCCCGGAGCCATTCATCCAGGCGCGCGCGCTCGTACGTCCACTTTTTTCCGATCTTGTTGCCGGGGATCTTGCCCGCCTGCGACAGCGTGTAGAGCTTGGTCTTCCCAATCCCGAGGTATTGCGCCGCAGCTTCAGTGTCTAGCCAAGTGTCCACCTTTAGATGATATCAAATGATAGTAAATGATAGTAAATGATAATACAGAAGACGGGTTCAATCCTAGTGCAGGCCAGGCAGCCGAAGCGGGACCGAAGCGGCCCTTTGAGGGGGGCGATTGCGGCAGGAGCAATGCCGAGGTCGACTATTAGGCGCTAGCCGGCGCCGAATCGCGCCAGCAATAACGCGTTCATATATGGGGAGAGGAAGATGTCGAGGACACAGGTAAAGAACGGAAAAGAGTTGCCGGAGAGCCAGCAGACCTTTCGATGTTGGGTTGAGATTCGCGAACAAGCGAACGGATCCGTACGGCACCTCCCAATCAACGGAGTCACCAAGATCCACATTCCAAGAACGAAGAAAGAGGCACAGAAACCCAATGAGGAGATTCTGCGACTAAAGGATGGCACAGCCACTCTCGAAGCAAACAGCATTCAAGAGCTCGCCGTTCAGCTCCGGGCAAGGTACCCAGACGCTGCCTACGAGCGTACGTTGCATTGGGAACGCGATCGCGAAGCCGAGGTCCGGCGGGCAGAAGGTATAGACAAGCTAAGCGAGATCCTGCTACCGCGGGCCTATCTCGAGGCTTTGTACGTCATACAGGCTGAGCTCCAGCGAGCGGAACCCGGTTCAAGGCTCTCAGACGCGGAACTGGAGCGTGCCGCCGCTGGGCGGGGCGTTTCGCTGATCGATTCAGGCAAGTGGAAACAACGCGATACATGGGTTCACTTTCCGTCGTCGTGGATTCGACAGATTCTCGAGAGATTCGCATCCGGCGAGGCATCTCTCCTCGAGGAAATCGCGGCGCGCGTGCCGGCGCGGCGTCGAAGGAAAAGAGCGACATCAAGATCGGCGGGTGCAAATGTCTCCTGATCCGCGTGCTGCTATCGTATGTGCTGCGAACTCACAACTGACCCTGCGAATCCGCCAAGCAATGCAAGCGGTGGATTCATAAGCCCTTAGATCCACCGATTTCGGTCTGAAAATCCGTATGGCGACGCAACCGCCCGCTCCAGTACGCTCGTGGCGTGCCGGACGCAGATTGCAGAGTGGGACCACAGAGCCACAGAGCCGCAGGTCATGGGACTTTCTCTTCGACTGCTAATCGTCGACCGAGCAGACGGCATCTATCGTTTGGACGCCAGTCGATTGGAGCGAATGCGGGCTAACCCAAAGATGCACCCCTTGCCTCAGTTTGCAGGGGAACGAGTGCGCGGGGCTGAAGCCGTCGTTGAGCTCGTTCATCGAAAGCCAACGCGGCTTATCCGAATGACATTCGATATCCTCACCTTCGACGGGACAGGGTGTTTCGACGTGGAAGCCTTCGATCGCCACCAATTTGGTCGCTTTGCTGCTGCAGACCGGCTATCGCCTGTTGGGCAATTGCTGATAAATACCGACCCAGCGACCGACGTCTTGGACGCGAGCTACTTGTTCGATGACCGCGGCGGCCGATGGGCTCCCTCCGCCACTCTGTTGCGCGCTATGCAGGACGCGTTGTTGGGCAATCTCAGCGTCCCGAGGTTGTGATCGGAGTGCGGGAGATTTGCGGGAGTCAGTAGTGCTCAGTTGTGCTTCGTCGTGCCAGGTTGCAACGGGCGCCCTTGGCAAGTGATTGAAATTACAACACTGAATCTCCGGGGTCGGCACTCATAATGCCGGGGTCGAGGGTTCGAGTCCCTCCCTTTCCACCAATTAAATCAGTCCCTTCCACTTGCCGTGGAGCTAGCACGCTCGCCAGTGCGGACTTTTGCGTGGAACTTCTCCCTGCGCCGGCAACTTGTCAGCGAAACTGAAACAACGAGGTTTGTGCGTTGCATGGATGCGACCCTCCCGTCCCATCGCTCTGAACGGGAATGCGCGTCTCGCGCATGCTCGTACGGGCGCACTCCCGACGCGATTCTCGCCTATCATGAAACGCAGTCGATAAGAACCTCGTTGGGGAGTTCTCCATGAAAATGTCGCTCGCCGCACTGTTAGCGCTCGCGTCCATCTTTGCTTTTGCGCTTCCGGGCCGCACGCAACAAGGAGGCGGGGCTGAATCAAACTCGCATGGATCGCATTCGTCGAAACACTATTCTCTGCCGGCGACGCCGGAAAATGTGCAGTGGGGCTGGTACGACCCTGGCGAGAAGCCCAAGCTGGTCATCAATTCCGGCGACACGGTATCCATCGAGACAATCTCGCACTCGCTGGGGCAGATAAAGCCGGGCGTCGACATGGATGGGATCGTGAAGCTGCGGAAGGAAAACGACGGCGGCGGCCCGCACTCGATTACAGGGCCCATCTATGTTTCGGGGGCGGAGCCCGGTGATACGCTTGAGGTTCGCATACTTAAGATCGTTCCCAAGCCCGACGCCTTTAACTTCAACTTGCCCGGGAAGGATTTTCCGAGCGTGGGTCTGCTTGCGCCGGAATTTCCCGAAGGTTTCGTGCGCTACTACAAGTTGGACTTGGCCAAGATGCAGACGGAGTTCAAACCCGGGATCGTCATCGATCTGAAGCCTTTTCCGGGAACGTTCGCTGTCGGGGTTGATCCGAACGAACCGGACGCAAAGGCCGGACCGCCGATTCACGATGCGAAAGGGCGCACCAGCACACTGCGGCCGTGGAAGAACGGTTCGAACATGGATCTGAACGAACTACAGGCCGGATCGACTCTGTATCTGCCCGTGTTTCTCAAGGGTGGCCTGATCTGGACCGGCGATTCCCACTGTCGGCAGGGAAACGGTGAGGTAAACCTCACGGCGCTCGAGTGTGCCTACAAGGAAATCGAGATTCAGCCGATCGTGCGCAAGGACCTCAAGACGGACTGGCCCTGGGCGGAAACCAAGACTGACTGGATCTTCATGGGTTACGACGAGGACCTCAATCAGGCGATGAAGATCGCCGTCGAGCAGACCGTCGGCTGGCTCGCCCGCCAACAGATTGTGCCGATGAGCCGCGAAGAGGCCTACGCGCTGACCTCAATTGTGGGGGACTGCCGGGTGACGCAGGTCGTCGATATCCGCAAGGGCGTGCATTGCATGATTCCGAAGCGGGTTTTCGCCGGCTACCGGCAACGCGCGCATAAGAGTAGCTGAAGCGCTTCCCAGTCCTCGCACCTGCGGCGCTCATACCGCGGGGTGGGCGTTCGCGTCCCAATCCCACCGCACGGAGCTGTGGAGCACGGGAATTGCCTATCGGGCCTGATCAAGCTGCGGCCGATGCGACCCCCCAAGTCCGGCCGATCGCGCAGGCGATCGGCCGGACCATTCTCCTCAGGGCACCTCGACCTTGATCTTGCGCGTACGGAACTCTACCCGCTTCGGAATGCGCACCGCCAGCAAGCCGTCCTTGAGACTGGCTGCAATCTGGGCGGTCTCGAGCTCGCCGCTCAAGGTGAAGCTTCTCCGATACTTCGTGGACCGTAAGTCCGCGTAAAGGGCGGACATCCCCGTCGGCAGATCGAGCGCGACGTCGCCTTCGATCGTCAAGCTGTTCCGATCGGCCTGGACGTTGAGTCCCTCCTTCGAGACGCCCGGCATCTCCGCCTGCACCGTAATCTGATGTGCGTCTTCGAAGATGTCCACTGCGGGGATGAGTACCACATCTCTTTCGCGCGTCCTGCTTTCGACCGCGGTGGAGGATTCCCCACCCTCTTTATCGACGGCGGTCGATCCGCCCGTCGCAACGTTCTGCGTCGCCATGGCTGGCCCTCCTTTCAATTCACGTTGATCTGCCGCGGCCTTGCGGACTCGTGGCGCTGAATGGTGATGTGGAGCACGCCGTCGCGGTACTTGGCCTCGACACGCTCCGGGTCGACGTCATCCGGCAGCGTGATCACGCGCCGGAATTCGCCATCGAAGCGCTCGCGCCGGTAGTACTGGGCCTTCTCGTTCACCTCCACGTTCCGGGTTCCGGAGACCGTCAACAGGTTCTGCTGGATCGATAGATCCAGGCTCTTAGGCTCCAGGTTTGCGGCGAAGAGGTAGACGTCGACCCGCTCGGGCGTTGCGCCGACGTTGAGGGGCGGAAACGTGCCTCGTCCCACCGCGCGAATCCCCGCCGGCCACGGCGAATGGCCAAAGAGCTGGACCATCTCGTTTTCCAGGCGTCGGAATTCGTCAAAGACGCTATCAGTGTCGAAACCGGAGAACAGACTTTCGAACATGACAAACACCTCCCGTGCCAGTGATTGCTTCCGGGATGGCCAGATAGGTCCTCTCAGTGCAGATTCAAGGGGCATTTTTTCCGGCCGGCGCCTGTGTCAACCGACAGTGGACCGTAGACTTCAGCCTTGCATTTCCCGGTCGCGGTCATTCCCCGTTGAAAATCTCTGGTGCGCCTCTAAAAAAGCGGATTTTGAGCACCGTGCCGGTTGGCACGGGGCGTGCTTATCTCATTGATTTTCTAAGGAGGAGACAGCCATGGATTTTCGTCCACTTCATGACCGCGTGGTCCTGAAGCGGCACGAGCGCCAGCGTCATTCACCCGGAGCATTTTGATTCCGGATACGGCGGGCGAGAAGCCGACCGAAGGCTGCGTGATGGCCGTCGGCAGGGGGCAAGATTCTAGAGAACGGGAAGGTCCGCCCGATTGACCTCGGGATGGGTGATCGGGTGCTCTTCGGAACTTACAGCGGTACGGAGGTCAAAGTCGCCGGTGAAGAGCTGATCGTCCCGCGCGAGGAAGACAGCATGGCCGTTATCGACGAGCCGCAGGCAGAACGGAAGGCTTAAGTGGAGGGCAAGATATCGCTGTCAAAGAAGTGAGGTTCAGTGAAGACGCCCGTCCGGGCCCATCGGGGGTGTCCGCTGGCGCTCGACGCGGTGGTCTTGAAAGCGCACCTCCTAACCCCATTTTTTGCGCCGTAAGGTGTTCCTAAACGGTAATGGGAGCTCACGATGGATCCCATCAGAAAGCTGCGGTCGGAGCTGGAACGCGGTATCTCGCGTGCATGGGAAAGTCTTACCGAGGGCTGGCGCGAGGTGCTCACTCGGAGTAGCGGTGCACTTACTCAGTACGTTCGCGCAGCAAAGCAAGGAGGAAACGAGGAGTCAAACAAAACCTTCCCGACATGGGCTCTTCTGGCCGGCGAATGTTGGGAAACCGCCCAGTCGGTCATCGTACGCATCGAGCTGCCGGGGATGCGCAAGGAAGACATCCATATCTCAGTTGATCGTGGCCGCCTTCAAATCCGGGGAATTAAGCGATCCTCGGGCGAGGATGAGCCACGGTTCTACCATTTGATGGAACGAGCCTTCGGCTCATTTGAGCGAAGCGTTCCGTTGCCGTCCAATATTGATGCGGGGCACGCTGAAGTCGTCTACGACGAGGGAGTCGTTACCGTGATTTTGCCCAAGAGCGAGGCTACTCCCCCAACGCAATTGTCGATTCGATGAACCGTCTGGCGCCTCTCGTTTGCTCCTTGTGCCTGCGATTGCTCTGCGCCACGACCGTGGCGACTTTTTCTGCGATGTGACCTGCTGGGTTCTTCGGACCTCTCTGGCTCGCGGGCGTATGATCCTGCCTCGCGTTCCATTCGACTAGAGCGGCTTACGAGAATCATTTTGCCGGTGGAAGGTCGAAACCCTTAGCGCGGCAGATCCCTCCCTTTCCACCAATCAGATCAGGTACTTGCGGAGCACTTTTCCGCACGATCGAGAGTGCACGAACGACGCCGGTGACACTGGGCACTTCATCCAGTCGGAATGGGACGCTTTGCAGCACCTCCTGCGTTACCCTGATTTGGTGCAACTCGGGCGGCGCTCACGACAAGCGTGCGTGAGAGACCGAGCGACGTCGCGACGCTATGCAACCATGTTCGATACCGTACATCGCAGGCCACGGATCGGGGGTATCTTGGTGATTACGTTCTGCCAATCGGTCCGTTGGTCTGGCTAACAGTTCGAGTAAGGAGGTGGCGGCGGTATGCGTCCCATCAAGAGACAAGCGTTTGCCTTCCTCACCGCACTGTTGCTGGTTGCCTGTGGTGGGAGCCAGTCGGGCTCCACTGCTGGTACGGGGCCGACGCGCGGCGAATTGCTTGGCTCACCCGCACGGCTGTCCACCATTACGGCCTCTAGCGTGCTGGTCGAACTGAACGCACTGACCGATACGCAGGTCCTCACACTGGGCGGTACGCTCCGGTGCGACGTCGCCGTCTACCACATCGAATACACGACGGTCGGCGGCGCCAACGAAGCGACCACGGCGTCCGGGGCACTGATGGTACCCGTCGGACTTGACTCGAGCTGCCTGGGTTCGCGCCCGATCATGTTGTACGCGCATGGCGCTACCACAAACCGCGCTTTCAATATTGCCGATCTGACTGTGCAGAAGAACGCGGAGGGATTCTTCATGGCGTTCTTCGCGGCGCAGGGCTACATCGTCGTTGCCCCCAACTACGTAGGTTATGACAGCTCAACGCTGTCCTACCATCCGTATCTGGTCGCTGATCAGCAGTCGAAGGACATGATCGACGCGGTTACTGCGGCGCGCAGCGCGTTGCCCACGGCTGCGGCACCTTTGACTACGGATAGCGGTCGACTGTTCATCATGGGGTACTCTCAAGGTGGTCACGTCGCGATGGCGACGCATCGCGCCATGCAGGCCGCTGGAATGGCGGTCACTGCATCGGCTCCGATGTCGGGGCCCTATGCGCTTGCGGCCTTCACTGACGCGGTGTTTTACGGACGGGTCAATGGTGGTGCGCCGGTGTCATCCGTATTGCTGATCACCGCGTATCAGGCGTCCTACGGCAATATTTACGCCAGCACTACCGATCTCTTTGAGGCGCAATACGCGAACGGCATTCAGTCCTTGCTGCCCAGCACGATGACAAGAAGTCAGCTGTATGCACAGGGCAAACTACCCATGTCAGCGATATTCAGCACGACACCACCCGATCCGACATTTGCCGACATCACACCCGCAACAACGCCAGTCAATCTCGCGCCGGTTTTCGCGCTGGGCTTTGGTGCCGGCAATTTGATCAAGAACAGTTACCGGCTCACCTATCTGCTGGATGCGGAGGAAAATCCGGACGGTGGATGGCCAACGACAACCACCGGCATCGCGGCCGCGGCCCCGGGTGTACCTCTCCGACAAGCGTTACAGCGCAATGATCTGCGCGACTGGATTCCAACGGCCCCGATCTTATTGTGCGGGGGCGATTCGGACCCGGTCGTCTTCTGGCTCAACACCCAGCTGATGCAGGGCTACTGGGCGTCGCACGCACCGCCATCCATGCGGCTAAGCGTACTGGATCTCGACTCCACTGCATCGGCTGCTGACCCTTATGCCGGTCTGAAGCAAGACTTTGCGCAGGCGAAAGAGCTTGTTGCTGCGACCGCCGTGGCACAAGGGGCTACAGATGGCGGGGCGGCGGCGGTGGCCGAGGCGTATCACGGTACGCTGGTACCTCCGTTCTGCCTGGCAGCTGTCCAGTCGTTCTTCGCGGCTCAATGACACGAGTTCACAAGCGCATCAATTGTCGTGCTCGAGACTTCAATCACACAGTGGTCATCACCTTCGGCGTTCGTAATGCGTGGCGCCTCGAGTAGATGCTGTTCGGCTTGCGGAACGATTTCCCCTATGTACGTTATCGCACAGACGGTGACGGCACGGAGAGTTATTCGATAGGGGGAGCGGCGGACGAGACACCTAATCCCACTAGTTCGCGCGGACGTTTCAAGTAAGGAGAAGTAAGATGCTCTACACGATTGCAGTCATCCTGATTGTCCTTTGGCTTCTCGGTCTTGTCAGCTCCTACACCATGGGCGGATTCATTCACGTCCTCCTGGTGGTCGCGCTGGTGGTGATCGTGGTTCAAGTGATTCAAGGTCGACGCGGATGACGATTCTGTGCCCGTGGTGGGGATCCGGTTGTCTCATTGACAGGAGAAGCGGACATGAGCGCGATCAAGATCGCGGCGGTTGTGCTGATTGTGGCCGGCGTCCTGGGCTTGGTGTACGGCAGCTTTAGCTACAAGGTTTCGTGGCCGCAGCCAGTGCAAGTTAGCTTTCCGGCCGGGGTCGGGTTGTAAGACTCGTCCTACGTGCAGAGTCGGAGTTTGTGGGGCGGGTCGCGCTAACCACAGGCGTATGCTCCACCCGTAACATTCCACTCCGTCGAGTGGAAAACCGGAGGATTCAAATGAGACTAGCGTTAAGCTGCGCGTTGCTCGCCAGCGCATTACTGGGCCTGTCTGCGTGCAACAAGGCCGAATCTCCCGACAAGGTTCAAGCGGATGTCGCTAAGGCTCAGAGCGATGCGGCCGAGGCGAACGCCAAGGCGGACGAGAAACAGAAGCAAGTCGAGGCTGAGGCGGCTAAAGACCGGGCGGATGCGCAAGTCAAGGCGGCCGACAAGAGTGTCGGCGCTCTAGCGGACTCTGCGGTTACGCAAGCTGAGGGCGAAACAAAAGTCGCCCTGGCGAAGTGCGAGGCGCTGGAAGGTGATGCTCAAAAAGCGTGCAAAGACCAGGCAAACGCCCATATGGATGCAGTAAGAGAGAAAGCGAAAGCTGCCAAGTCCGACTGAGTGCCATGCGCTGGCGGATTTCAAACGCCGCTGCGGTTGAGTGTTACCCAGCGGGCTCGCGTCCTGCGGCGGGCCCGTTTTTCCTCCGGTCAGGGAGACCGGCTGAGCAGCTCAATGAGCTTCGTAATCCATGCCGCAATGTCTGTGGATCCACGCGGGGGTTCCACCGGCCCACTGCACGATGATGCGTATCAAGCACGCCAAATAAGCTGCGTGGTTTAGTGCGGCCGGCTGTGCCGGCCAGCGGAATCTTTCATCGGTACAAAGCGATAGCAGCACCAAGAAAGTGCCGCCGCAGAGCATTTCGCTTGCGAAGCCGGTACCGCCTTGCGCTAAGGCGAACTTCCGCTGGCTAAGAACGCTGCCGAGAGCCCAGGCTACGTTCCCGATGCCTAGAGCTACTAGGCCGACCGGTGCGGCCGAGAATCCACGCCCCCGCACTAGCAGCAGCACGCCAAACAATCCCACGGCCATCCCTGACGTTTCCAGCTTCGATGGCGAGCACAACCCGGATCTCATCGAGCTGACTCGCGAGCCCTCCTTCGCTGGCTTGCATTCCGACGCGAAATTCCGCGAGCTGGTGGAGCGAATCGGTTGGGGCAGCCTGGCCGCTGACTGACCGCCGAGGTTGGCTGGTGCGCCGTTAGCGCACCGTGAGTGCAGAAGTAGACGGTCAGTCGATCCTGATCACGCAATCACAGCTGAGCTTATAAGCCGTGAACGGAGCGCAGGGCTCTCTCGCGGCCCCATCGCCTAACGCGTGATCGGTTTGCTGGTTGGCAAATAATTCTATAGAATTGAAATCATGAAATCTACAGAAGCCGTCAATTCCTTGAGCGCGCTTGCATCCGACCCGCGCCTGAAGGTGTATCGGCTCCTGGTAAAGCGCGGACCGGAAGGGTACACCCCGTCCGAATTGATCGAGCTTCTGGGCGTGCCGGCGCCGACGCTGTCCTTTCATTTGAAAGGACTCGCGCAAGCCGGACTCGTCGTTAGCCGCCGCGAGAGTCGAAACCTCTACTACAGCCCGAACTTCGATCGCATGAACGCCTTGGTCGGATTTCTCACCGAAAATTGTTGCAGCCTGGCAAACGAGGCCTGCGCGGCCGACTGTGAACCCGTTGCAGCCTCCTCACCATTGAGGAAAAGAGCATGAAGCGTCTGCATGTCCATGTGGCCGTCAGGAATCTTGACGAGTCGGTTCGTTTCTATACACAACTCTTCGCTGCCGAGCCTACGGTGCGCAAGCCCGACTACGCGAAGTGGATGCTCGATGATCCGCGGGCGAACTTCGCAATCAGCCAGCGGGACGCAAGGGTTGGGATTCAGGAACTCGGGATTCAGGCTGAGAGCCGCGCTGAGCTCGGTGACCTGTATGCGCGTCTGAAGGGCATCGGTCGCCCGGTGCACGAGGAGGGCGCGACGACCTGTTGTTACTCCCACAGCGAGAAGAGTTGGGTGGAAGACCCGCAGGGCCAGGAGTGGGAGATCTTCTTCACCAGCGGTGCGAGCACCGAGTACGACTCGGACATAAGAGGGTCGGAGGCCTCGACCGCTGAGTCTGACCGTTGTCGACCGGACTGTTGCTCCACGTCCGCCGCCTATGCCCACGCAGCTTCGCGCGGGGACTGAACAGGATGCCGCGGGCATCCGGGCGCTTTTGGGCGGCGCTGGACTGCCAACGGCCGACCTCCTGGCATCAAATCCGCAGTTCATCGTCGCCTACGACGGAAAAGCGATCGTGGCTGCGGGCGCGCTGCAGTTATTCGGGGCATGCGCCCTGTTGCGCTCGGTAGTGGTCGCCTCCGGACTTCGCGGAACGGGACTGGGACGGATCGTGGTAGAGCACTTAGAGCGGGTCGCACGCGCAGCTCACATCACTCAGTTGGTTCTCCTCACCGAGACCGCGAGGCAGTTCTTCGAACATCAGGGCTATCGTGTTCTCGATCGCAAAGACGTCCCGCGGGCCGTGCAGGAGAGTGAGGAATTTCGCTCGCTGTGTCCGACTTCTGCCACCTGCATGGCGAAGATGCTGCCAAGCACCTCATAGGAGAGCTGATGGCGGACCATCCATACAACGTACTGTTTTTATGCACGGGCAATTCGGCTCGCAGCATTCTTGCCGAAACCCTCATCAATCACTGGGGGCGCGGCCGCTTTCAGGGCTTCAGCGCTGGGAGTCACCCCAAAGGGGAGGTACATCCGATCGCGCTGGAATTGCTCAAGCACATGAGGCTTCCGACGGCGGGTTTGCGCAGCAAGAGCTGGGATGAACTCGCTACCCCCGGAGCAGCGCCGTTGGATTTCGTGTTCACGGTCTGCGACAACGCCGCAGGCGAGGTGTGTCCGTACTGGCCAGGCCAGCCCATGACGGCACACTGGGGAGTGCCAGATCCGGCGGCGGTCGAGGGGACGGACACGGAGAAGTGGCTGGCCTTCCGGGAGACCTTTAGACTGCTCGACAACCGCATCAAGATCTTCACGAGCCTCCCGCTCGGATCGCTCGATCGGATCAAACTGCAGGAGCGCTTGGACGCGCTCGGCAAGACGCGATCGAACGAGACCACGTGAGTCTGCTCAGGCGGCTGATAGCCGAGGGGATCGGCTCGCTGCTGCTGGCGGCGGCTGTGATTGGCTCGGGTGTCATGGCCGAGCGTCTGGCAGGCGGCAACACCGCCATAGCGCTGCTCGCCAACACTGGTGCGACCGTGGCGGTGCTCGCAACCCTGATCGCGCTGCTGGGTCCGGTGAGCGGAGCGCACTTCAACCCGGCGGTGTCCCTGGTCCAGGCGCTGCGCAACGCATTGCCATGGCGCGAGGCCAGCGGGTATGTCGTGGTTCAGGTGCTGGGCTGCTGTCTCGGGGCAATGCTCGCGCATGCCATGTTCGAGCTGCCGCTGCTGCAATCGTCCATCCGTGTGCGAACCGGTGCCGCTCAATGGCTGGCTGAGGCCGTCGCTACGTTCGGTCTCCTCTTGGTTGTTCTCGGATACCGGCGTGCGCAGGACGTGCCCTGGATGGTGGCCGCGTGGATCGGGGCGGCGTACTGGTTTACTGCGTCGACATCTTTTGCGAATCCGGCCATCACCGTTGCGCGCTCGCTTTCGGATACTTTTGCGGGCATTCGCCCTGCGGATGCGCCGGCGTTCATTGCGGCCCAACTGGTAGGTGCGCTGCTCGCGCTGCCCGCCGCGCGGGTTCTGTTTGGCACTTCTGGGGCGACATCGGTTGAGTCTTCAGGTGAATCCACTTAGTTGGCGTGCGGGAGATTTGCGGGAAGCAGTTGTGCGCTGTTGTGCCAAATTGCAACGGGCGCCCCTTGGCAAGTTGTTGGAATCTACAGGTTACCTCGAGCCAACGATCGGGCTCATAATGCCGAGGTCGAGGGTTCGAGCGCGTCGTGTATGACTGCGTTCGAATGGCTTCAAGACAGGTGTCGAGTACCAATTCCTAACTTGCATCTTCCCCGCATCCGCTGCAGGACGAGGCTGCCCAGCCTTTGACGCTGATCGGCCTTTGCCTTCTGTTCTTCGGTGCAATGATCTCGTTGCCCAATGTAGTTGGTTTTCGCCAGCGTCTGTTCCTGACCCTGACCGTCACGTGCGCGGCGCTGCTGTTCGACTGGATCGCGTTTGTTCCAGGACCAAGGGAATTCCATGCGGGTTCATCCGCCAGCCATCCGGGCAGTCCTGTGAACTCGACCTTCGGTCGGGTGGTGTTTGGGGTCGTCGCGGGTCTTATGGATCTTTTCGCCGTCTATGCATGGCGGCTGTCGATTCGCCTCCTGGTAACTGGATCCGACGCCAAGAAGCCTACCGATGCCAGCTCAAAAAAACTAAGGCGCGCCAGGTGCCCCGGACGAGTGCAGGTGTTTTCGATTGCGCTTATAAGCGCACGCAAAAATGCTGCTAAGGTCTTGAGACCCAGGCGGCCGACCGCAAGATCGACGACTTCATCATGACCGTCCCACGCTCGTGCCCGGGGTGACGAGAAGTTCGTCCAGTTGCACGAACGCCTCGCTAAACCCACTTGTACTCCCAGAGGCGATTGCGCCGTCAAGAGCTTCCTTCGAGGGATAGCGGTCATGCATGACAACCAGGGTCTCGGCACCTCGTCCTTCGAAAGTCACCGTGGTGACAGGCCCACCTTCGCCACCTTCGTCATTCGTCCAGACGAGGCGGGAATGCGGCGTCACTTCGATGTACCTACCGAAGAACTCCAAAGGCTGCTCTGAGGCAGGGTGGCCGAACACAAAACGGTAGGTGCCCCCCGTACGAACATCCACCTCGCAGGAAATGAAGGATATCCCAAACGACTTTGGTGCCCACCACCGCTTGAGCAGCTCGGGCTTGGTCCACGCCTCGAACACGATGCGCGCCGGGCCGTTGAAGGTTCGCGTAACGACTAGCTCACGCTCGGACTTCCGATCCACCGTCGTGCGGCTCTTCATGGGTGTAGGCTCACTCTCTCTTCTTGCGTCCATCTACCTTCTCCTTCCGTTTCAGTTCCTCGACTACCTTGTGCAGCTCGTCGAAGCGTGCGTCCCAGAGCTGGCGGTACCTCTCGATCCATGCCGCCTCTTGCTCCAGTCGGCGCAGGCCGAGCTTGCAGGTCCGCACGCGCCCGACCTTCTCCGTGGTGACGAGCCCCGCCTGCTCCAAGACGCTGACATGCTTCTTCATGCCTGTGAGGGTCATTTGGAACTTCTCGGCAAGGTCCGTGATCGAGGCGTCTGCACGCCCGAGCTGCTCAAGAACGCCGCGTCGGGTGGCGTCCGAGAGCGCGGCGAACGAGGCGTCGAAGCGGCTCCTGATATACTGAACCA
>Ga0209167_10000330_pt1 | contig 38974 bp, 29 predicted proteins | sample Coa_R1_9_FD_187154 | JGI IMG/M metagenome (GOLD analysis project Ga0209167, IMG submission 187154) | Surface soil microbial communities from Centralia Pennsylvania, which are recovering from an underground coalmine fire - Coalmine... | ecosystem: Environmental > Terrestrial > Soil >...
TTTTTTATTTATTTAGACTAAAGCGTAATTATTAATATAAACTTATATTTTTTCAATATAAAATAATAAAATTAATATCTAAAATTTTAGATATGATTAATTACTTAGTATGTTATTAAATTAAAATTATTTTAATTTATGTTATTTTGTTTGTAAATATTTTAGTTTATTTTTATTTTTATTTTTTTTATTAAATTAAAATATGAATATATATTTATAATTTAGTTAGTAATAATAAATAATATAATATATGATATTAATTAATCGTTAATAATATGTCCAGTTTTAATAGTAATACTAAATGTACCTCTTTTATTTTTATTAACAAATCTATTTGTATTAATTATTCTAGCTTTAGTTCTAGCTAAACTACCTAATTGAATTACTTTAGATTTAACTCTTCTTTGAATTCTTTGTGTTAAAACTCTACCTGCTAATTTTAAATAAATACCAGATAAAAAAGAAGGTATTTTATTATTAGTAAATCTATTATTAAATCCTGATTTAATATTTTTTATTTTACTTACTTTAAATAATTTCATATGAATATATCTAAATTTAATAAAATTACTTAATATACCAATAAGATTAGCTAATATATTACTTTCATTTTGTGGTGAATATATTCTAATTAATTCTAATTCCACTGATTTTTTAAATAATTTACTTAATAAATTAACTAATTTTTCTAATTTATTATAATGTAAAATTAAAAATTTAGAATGTAAATTACTATTATAATATTTTTTTCTTAATGGTTTTCAATAATAAAATAATGTAATTTTTAATAAATTAGGATTAATTGATATTATAGGTTTACTTATAATACTTGACATATTAAGAAAAGTTGATTTACATATTGTATATAAATTATATAAATTTTTATTTATTTGTTTATAAGGTCTATTAGTAAATGTAAAAATATGATTAGTAAAACTAGCTAATTTAGAATTAAAAGGACTTATTAATTTAATATATTGTTGTTCATTCATAAGTATTAAATTTGATTCTTTTAAATTCCTTTTAGTTAATTTTTTATTATTATCGTTTATACTATTTAATTTAGAGAAATTTAAATTTAATTGATTTTTATTTAATAAATTTAATTGAGATTTATTAGTATTAATTATTTTATCACTTGTTTTAATTATTGTTTGTAAATTTTCATTAGTTTTTTTACTACTTACATATTTTTTATTTTCTAATTCTATTTCCTTATATCTATTTGTTATATTTTCTACAGATATATCAGTTATATCTTTATTTATATGTTTTCTTAATATTGATAAACCATAAATTGGACTTATTTTAATATTTGAATATAAATTTTTATTCATTTTTAAATTTGTGTTTTGTGTTTTAAGGGTAATGTGACAAAGGCTAAATTAATTAAATTTTAATTTAGGGATTTTATATTTTAAATTTATTTCTTAAATATAAATCTATTCAGATGAATAATATATAATTAATTAATATTTATTTATAATACTTTACATAATCTAATTATTTATTATTCTCTACTTTTAAATATTATTCAATTTATTAAAGTGGCTTTTATTTTCTGATAAAAGTCGAGACCTTAATTTTCGAATTTTTACCTTAATATAAAAAAAGTTGATTTATATGGGAAATCTTATGGATTGCGAATTTTTAGGGTGATGTATATTTTGGCCTTCATACTACTGAGGCATCTCTTTTATCAGAAAATGAAAGCCACTTTAATAAATTGAATTAAATATATAATAATATTGAATTTATATATTTATTTTAATATTTTAAGGGGGTAAAATGACAAATTAATTATTTACTCAATTTAAAGTAAATATTGAATTAATATAATAATTAATTAATCCAAAAAGTTATTTATTTAATTGTTAATATTATTAAATAATTCTTAAAATATAAAAAATTAAGAATATAATAATAAGAAAGCAATCATTAAAGAGAATAACCCTGTAGCTTCTGCTAAAGCGAATCCTAAGATTGCAAAGCTGAATAATTGACCTCTTATTTGAGGATTTCTAGCTGTTGAAGCGATTAAAGAAGAAAAGATTAAACCAATTCCTGCTCCAGCTCCAATTAATCCAGAACAAGCTAAACCTGCTCCAATGTATTTTGCTGCTGCTAACATTTGTAATTTTAATTAATATATAATAGTGTCTAATTTATATAATATATATGTACGAGTAATCAGATTCGAACTGATGACAACTACTTGGAAGGTAGAGGTTATACCAACTTAACTATACTCGTTTATATTTAATTTAAATTTAAAAAAAAAAGGTTATTTAATTAAATAAAAATTTTTTGTGTTAAATACCACTGTTTCTTTTATATTTTAATTAATATAATAGGGGGTAATTATCAAAACAAAAATAATTAAGAATATGTTAAAAATTTTTAATTAAATTATTGTTTTTCTTAAAATATTATAAAATAAATTTTAATAAATATAAAAAATGAAATTACTTATTAGAAAATTAAATATTTCTAATAAATAAAATAAATTTAATATAATTTATAAATTTAATAATTAAGAAAATAAAATAAATACTTATAAAAATAATATAAAAATTATATGAAATATTAAATACTAAATTTTCAAAATTATTGAAAAAATTTCCATATAAATCAGTAGATTCTAAAGAACAATGAATATTAACAACATTAATATTAGTTGGAGCATCTCCACTAATAACTGTAGTATTATTTTCTATATTAGTCATTTTTGATGTTTTATAATGTTTATGATGAAAAGGTACCATATCTTTAAGTAAATTTATATGATCTTCAGCTTTTTCAATTGTTAATAAAACATAATTTTTAAAATTAGAATCTGTAGGTGAAACATATGATTCTTGATGAACTGTTAAATCTAAAGTAGGTCCTACACCTAAACCAAAGTGAAAATAAAATGTAGGTTCAACAGGTGAAATTTTTAAATAAATACTAGATAATTTAACTCCTACAGCATAAGCTATTAATTCACTATAATTTTCAACTAAAGAATTTAAACCTTTTATATAAATATTATTATATAATATTAGATATTCAGTGTTATCCATATAAATAACATTATTTATTAAATAAATATTTAAATAATAATATATTAAAATACTTATAAAAACTATTTTAATTCAAGATATACTATTAATAAAATTAGTATATTTTAAAATTATTTTAAATATTAAAAAGGTTGTAAAAAATATTAATACATTAATATAATAAATTGATAATATTAAGTAGCAAGATATTAATATTAAATTTATATTATTTGTATTTAAGTTAATTAATGATTTATTTATATTATTAGTTTTCATTTTTTTTATTTGTTTGTTTCTAAAATTAGTACTAAAATTAATATAATAATTTTAATAACGAAGACAATTATTTTATGTTTATTTTAATTATAAAAACTTATTTATTCATATTATTAAATATAAACAATAAATAAAAATAGTTTAATAATTTATTATATAACTTTCTTATTTATACAATATTATGTAATTATTAAGTCTTTTAAATTGATAATATTAAACGAGACCTACCAGATTCGAACTGGAACTCTTCTAAATGACAATTAGAAACTCTACCAATTAAGCTAAGATCCCTTAAATTAAATAAATTTTAACAAGAGCGAGGTGATTCGAACACCTACCAATGATTTTGAAGATCGTCATACTAACCGTTAATACTACGCTCTTTATATTAATTCTTTTATTTAATTAATAATTAATGTTAATTCTTCAATTAGCGTTTAACATATAAAAATTTTTTAAATTAATTTCATCTTTAAAATATAGTTTCAAAAGTAATTGAATTACTATAATATAGAATAAGCTTAAACAAACATAACTCAACAATTTAAAATTAACTAATAATTCATGTAAAGGACTTGAAATGGAATCAGTTATAAATTTACTCACATTTAAGGTAACATCTATACTAGAAGAAGAATTTAAATCAGTATCGTTAATCATATTTCTATTCATAATGCTAATTCTGGATTGAGCTAATCCTGAGATAACACTACTACCTAGGATTATACCAGCTTTTTGTAAAGGAGGCATCCCACTTTTTATAAGAGCTTTACCTACAGCTTCTGCAACTCCTACCATACTTTCACCTTTGTAATTTACAAAAGATATGGAGTAAACTTTAAATCTAGATACATTAGAAATTAATAATAGAGTTAAAGAGAATCGAACCCTAAATAATAATTCGCAATTTCCTATAAAGAAACCATTCTTCCTTAACCCCAATTTACGATATAATTTAATAAAATTAATTTTCCTCGTTTAAATAATAAAAAGGGGGTAAATTTAACAAAATTTTGTTAATAATATTTAAAGTAAAATTAAAATTAAATATTATAAAGTAAAGAAGAAATAGAAAAATGTAAACCATCTAAAATAACATTAGGGAATATACCTAATAAAACAGTAGGTAATAATAAAGTTATTAATAAAATAAATTCTCTTCTAGAAATATCTTTAATAGGTTTTAAATGAGGAGAATAAATACCATAAGAAATTCTATTATATAAATAAATAGAATAAATAGCAGATAAAACAATACCAGTAGCACCTAAAGCAGCTATTATAGGACTTCTTTCTCATATACCAATTAAAGATAATTGTTCACCTAAGAAATTTAAAGTTAATGGTATACCAGTATTACTTAATGTGAAAATGAAAAATAATATAGTAAATACAGGCATATAAGTTACTAATCCTTTTACATAATGAATTATTCTAGTACCTGTTCTATCATATATTACACCTCCTACACAAATAAATAAAGCAGGAGATACAAATCCATGAGCTAATGCTAATAATATTGCACCTTCAATACCTTGAATTGTATTAGAAAATAAACCTAAAATAACTACACTCATATGTGCAATACTTGAATAAGCAATTAAAGCTTTAGTATCTTGTTGAACGATTGTAGCTAATGAAGCATAAATTAAAGTTATAATTGCAATAGTTTGAACTAAAGGTGAAAAATAATTAGTAGCATCTGGTAAAAAATTAATTAAAACTCTTAAATAACCATATGTAGCAAATTTTAATATTGTAGCAGCTAATAATATAGATCCAGCTAAAGGACTATCAGCATGAGCTCTATATAATCAACCAGTTAAAGGTCATAATGGTGTTTTTACTGCAAAAGCTATAAAGAAACCTAATCATAAGATTTTTTGACTATCTAAATTTATATCTGATAAAGATATTATTTGAAAATCTGTTGATCCTACATAATTATATATTTGTAATATAGCTAATAACATAAATAAAGATCCAGCTAAAGTATATAAAAAAAATAATAAAGCTGATCTTATTCTAGCTTCACCTGAACCATAAATTATAATTATTAAAAATAATATTGGTAAAACACTTTCAAAGAATATATAGAATAAAATTAAATCTAATACTATAAATACTCCTATCTGTAATGTTTCTAATAATAAAAATGATATTAAAAAATATTTTAAATTATTATTTATATTATTATAATTAGATAATACAGCTATAGGACTTATAAATGTAGTTAATAATACAAAAAATAATGATATTCCATCTATACCTATATTTAAATGACAATAACTTAAATCTATAAATTCATATACAAATTGATATTGACTAGTACTTGAATCAAATTCTAATCAAATATATATTGATATTAAAAAATTAATTATCATACTTATTAAAGTTATTCTTTTCATTCTTATTTTATTTTCTATTGAATTTTCAGGTATTGTTAATAATAATAAACTACCTATTATAGGTATTAATAATAATAAACTAAGCATTTTAAATTATAAAAATTTTATTCGATATTTGCAACTAGAGTGTCTATTTAATTTTAAATAGATTTAATTAATAATTTATATTGTTTTGTTTTATTTAAATTTATAGTTAAAAAGATTTCTTAAATAAACAAACCAAATATAATTTATATATTGAGGTTAAAAAATTTTCCTCTTCTTTTAAATATATTATTTTATATAATTTATTTAATAAATAAATAATAAAATATCATAAGCAATTAATTATCGGACACTGTGAGATTTGAACTCACGACTTTTATCAAGTACTCGTTTTCAAAACGAGCGCCATAAACCAGACTCGACCAAGTACCCTTTATAATTATAATATTTATATAAATTTTATAAATAAGACCGAAGGGGATTGAACCCTTATAATATCCATTATGAGCGAACTGCATTACCAATTATGCTACAGTCTTTTAATATAATTCTTTTAATAAAAAATTTTATAATAATAATTATATAATAAAAAGGGGGTAAATTTAATTAATAAACTATTTATTTATATTTAAATAATAAGTTTTAAGTTAAAATCAAAATATATTTAATTATTTTTGATTAAATATTTAAGATTGAACAGGTAACATTTTGAAAGCATGTAATGGGATAGGGCTTTGTAATGTTCATTCTAAAGTTGTAGCTGTATCTGTTTCATTTTTAAATTGTTCTGAAGATGTGAAATAAGAAGGTATATTTCAAGGATTAGTATTTACTGGACTTCCATTAGCAAATAAATCATAAATAATATAACCAAATAATACAGTAGCCATAATTGAAATCAATGAACCAAAACTTGAAATTTGATTTCATCCACTAAAGGCATCTGGATAATCTGGTATTCTTCTAGGCATACCTGCTAATCCTAAAAAGTGTTGAGGGAAGAAAGTAGTATTTACTCCTATAAATAAAGTTCAAAAATGAATTTTTCCTAATAATTCATTATATGATTTACCTGTAATTTTAGATACTCAGAAATAAAATCCTGCAAATATTGCAAATACTGCTCCCATTGATAATACATAATGGAAATGAGCTACTACATAATAAGTCTTTAAATTTTTATATTTATTTATTGAAATTTTTAATAAATATAAAATGCGCTCATTTTACAATGAGGATCGGACTATATCTCATCTAATAATTAAACTAAATTAACGTTCGACTACCACGTATAGTCTCTACGGATCCTACTCAATATAAAATTTTATATTTTTGGTTTCCACGGTATTGCCTTCTAAACTCGTAGTATGGAAATAGCCTTTTCCATTTAGAAGGTTTCACCGTTAGCAATATTGATATAAACAATATTACCGATAAATTAATTAAACTTATCACAGTGGTAAGACAACATGACACTTATTTAAAAAGATCTCTAAATTTAGTAAATGAAAGTATTTTTTCTCCGAGTAAAGGATAATTAGTACAATGATTAATAATTTTTATTAAAGTTAGTTTTCTATAAATTTCAATAAATCAAAAATTATTTTTTAATTTTCTAACCTCATTTTGAATATCGAAATGATTTTTTATTGTATCTATTATATATTTATCATTTGTTTGTCCAATTGAAAATGAGTGGTTATTAGATACACTTCTAATAGAAAAACAACCTTCTGCTTCAATAAAACCAGATAATCATTCATTAAAATAACTGCAATCGATATTAATAATATCTATATTTGGATTAAGATATTTTTTATCTCTAGCATTTAAATATCATTCAACATTATTTTGTTGAAAACATTCTAACATAAATGCTAATTGAGCTCTTAATCTTGAAGTTAAAGGAGGATAAGAAATGAATATATTGATTAATTTATGAATAAGTTTTCTTTCATTTACTACTCAAATTACAAATTTATTATTTTCAATAATTCTTACATTTCCTCCAATATATTTTTTAATTAAATCTAACATTTTTAAATTTTCAATGCAATATTTTAATTTAATAACTAATCTATATTGAAGATTTTTATGTCTTCAATGATTTACTTGGATACTTCCATCACCATCCATTAATCCTACTCAAAATTTCTGGATATAATGAGGATCTTTTTTCATTCTATCATGTAATGCTAAATCTAATGAAGCATTAGCTAAAACTACACCTGTAACTCCTCCAATTGTAAATAAAGCTAAGAACCCTAATGTAAATAATAAAGGTGTAGTTAATCTTAAACTACCTCCATATAATGTAGCAATTCAAGAGAATATTTTAATTCCTGTAGGTACAGCAATTACCATTGTAGCTGCTGTGAAATAAGCTCTTGTATCTACATCTAATCCTACACTGAACATATGATGAGATCATACTAAAAATCCTAAAATTCCAATAGAGAACATAGCATATACCATTCCTAAATAACCAAAGATAGGTTTCCCTGAGAATGTAGAAATTACTTGACTAATTACACCAAATCCAGGTATAATTAATATATATACTTCAGGATGTCCAAAGAATCAGAATAAATGTTGGAATAATATTGGATCTCCTCCTCCAGCTGGATCATAGAAACTAGTATTAAAGTTTCTATCTGTTAATAACATAGTTATCCCCCCAGCTAAAACTGGTAAAGCTAATAATAATAAAATAGCAGTTACAAATATACTTCAAACAAATAATGGTAATTTATGTAAACTCATACCATTTGTTCTCATATTTAAAACTGTAGTAATGAAATTAATAGCTCCTAATAATGAAGATATTCCTGTTAAATGTAAACTAAAAATAGCTAAATCAACAGAACCACCTGAATGAGATTGAATTCCTGATAATGGTGGATATATAGTTCATCCAGTACCTGCTCCATTTTCTACTAATGCACTAAGTAATAATAAAATTAATGAAGGTGGTAATAATCAGAAACTTATGTTATTTAATCTTGGAAAAGCCATATCAGGAGCTCCTATATGAATTGGTAAAAAATAATTACCAAAACCTCCTATGAATGCTGGCATAACCATAAAGAATAACATTAATATACCGTGAGCAGTTATAATTACATTAAATAATTGATGATCTCCTTGAAGAAATTGAACTCCAGGTGAAGATAATTCTAATCTAATCAAAACTGAAAATCCTGTAGCTATCATACCTGCAAATATTGCAAATACTAAGTAAAGAGTTCCAATTTCTTTAGCATTAGTTGAATAAAGTCGTCAATCCATACAACATTCCTCACTTTTCATATTTACTCATCTATTTTTGATTTTTTAGTTAACAAAAATTTTAAAAAAACAAATTTATATTTATACGGAATAAAGGTGAGTCGAACACCTAAGGGATAACCCGAACAATTAGCAATCGTTTTAACTTTCCAATGTAAACTATTCCTTATTTATAACTCTTAAAACTCTATTTATAATAATAATTATATAATAAAAAGGGGGTAAATTTAATAATAAAATTATTTTAGTATAATTTGTAATTGAAATAATTACTTATATTTTTTTTTATAAATTATAATTAAAATTATAATAAATAATAATTAATGTAAATAGATAGCATCTTTAATATAAGATATTACTAATAATACAAATACATAAGCTTGAATAATAGATACAGCTACTTCTAATCCACATAACGCTAAAAAGAATGCAAATGGAATTAAAGTGAATATAGCTATAATAAAACTACTACTAAACATTTGATATAAGAAAGTAGATAATATTTTTAATAAAGAATGACCTGCTACCATATTAGCAAATAATCTTATACCTAAAGATAAAGCTCTAGCTAAATATGATACAGTTTCAATTAAAACTAATAATGGAACTAAAGCTAAAGGAGTTCCAGATGGTACAAAATATGAGAAAAAATGTAATCTATGAATGTATAATCCAAGTATAGTTACACCTGTTAATATTGTAAATGATAATCCAATAGTTACTATTACAGAAGTTGTTATAGTATATGAATAAGGTATATTACCTATTAAATTACTTATTAATATAAAGAAAAATAATGAATAAATAAATGGTAAATAAATTTCTTTACCTAATTGTTCTCTTACCATTGTATTAATTGTTGTAAATATACTTTCTATAGCTATACTTCATTTTGATGGTAATATTTTATTTTCATTATTACTTATTATATGTAAACTTAATATTATAAATAATATTAATATAGAATATAATCCTAAATTACTTAAAGTTATATTTATATATCCAAATATAGGTGCTATTACACTTATTAAACTACTCACTTCAAATTGTTCTAATGGAGAATTTATAATTAAATTATAATTATGTAACATTTTTATGTTTTTATTTTTTATTGGTTTCTAAAATTAGTACTAAATTTATATTTTAAATTTAATAACGATTAACAATATTTATTATAAGTTATTTAAATATTTTATTTAAATAAATTTATAAAATTAAGTTATAAATAAATTATTTCTTTAAGATTTATATACTTTTATTAATTAAATATATATTTATTAATTGAATATATTAATAAAATTAATAATTATATTCTACTTTTAATTTTTATTTCTATAAATTTTAAAGAAATATATATATAAAACATAGCCTTTATCAGATTCGAACTGACACTAGCAACTTGAAGGGTTGCTGTACGACCATTATACTAAAAGACCTTATTAAAATAAATAATAATTTAGTTTATTTCAATTGAATCAATCATAGAACAATAAAATTTTTAAATTATATTTATTAAATAAATTGATTCATAAAAAGAAATTCTTATTAGATATTTAGATAATATAATTTAAATTAATTAATAAAACAAAGACAGAATGGGAATTGAACCCTTCTACTAACTAATGAGATTAGCGTGCAAACCGTTACACTAAACTGTCTAAATATAATTTAATTATATTTAATGAACACTATTATTGTAAAACGTATACGAACAAAGAGACTTGAACTCTTAAGGAATTACTTCCACTCCTGCTTAAGAAGAGATTGTTTACCAATTTCAACATGTTCGCTTATTTATTATTCTTTTATTTTTTTTTCTATTTAGTATTTTATATTTTGTATAAGATATATAATAATTTAATATTATTTGCAAGTCTTAAACATTTAAAAAGGCGTTAATAGGAATCGAACCTATGAATAAAGTATTAACAGTACTCCGCAATAACCTCTCTGCCATAACACCATAAAAAATTTTTTTAGAAGTTAAAAAAGCTTATTTCAATATTGAAATAATAGTAAAAAATTTAATATATTAAGAATAATAAATATGGTAGGCACGATTCGAACATGCTGTATGTCTCCTACCCAAAAGGAGCGACTGACCAATTTGTCATCTACCATTTAATATATTAAATAATTGAGCAGTAAAGGAATCGAACCTTTTACGGTGTTAACCAATTCTTTTACAGAGAATCACCATTACCAATCGGATCACCTGCCCTTAATTTATAAATATTTATTTATTTAAATAAACAAAATTTATTGTTTTAATTATTACACTTTTATAAAAAGCGGCTTTCATTTTTGGTTTAGAATCAGAATCTATTTTTAGAGTAAAAACTGGATAAATAAAAATTAATTTAATTTTTATTTTATTCGGTTTAGACATAAAAACGGTATTTTTTGTTTTGTTTTGTTTTGTTTTGTTTTTGTGTATTATATGTCCTCTATACTACTATGATTACACTTTTATAAAAAGCTTAAATATATAAATAATATATGATATTAATATATTTTTTAATTTAATACAATTTAAAATAAATTATATTTAAAATTGAAAGCACCTGGACTTGAACCAGAACTTTCTCCTTAAAAGGGAGACACTCAACCACTCGAGTTCTGCTTCCTTATAATTAATTATAATTTTTAATATATATTAAAATAAAAATTTTAATTTACTTACTGAGTTGACCAGATTCGAACTGATATTATTCATTACCAAAAAATGATGTTTTTCCAAATTAAACTACAACTCAAATCTTGTGGATTTTTTTTGTTTAAAATAACATAAATAATATTGCCAAAAACTGGAATCGAACCAATTTCTAAGTCTTACAAGGAATTCGTTTTACCAATTAAACTATTTCGGCTTAAATAAACAAAATTTATTATTATTTAATTAATAATTAAAAGCAATTTGCCTCGAGAGAGAATTGAACTCACATTTCTATATCTTCAGAATAGCGCTTTGACCACTAAGCAATCGAGGCTTATAATTTATGGAGAAAGATAGACTCGAACTATCATATTTGTAATGCAAATACAACTGATTACCAATTATCAGATTTCCCCTTAATTTATATTCTTTTAAATTATTTTATAAATATATTTAAATATTTTTTATTTGAATTCTACTCAATACATAATTCAGCTAAAGAAAATTTGCAAAATATTAAAATCTTAATTTAGATAAATAACGATCCGAAACGTTGTAAACAGAGTAAATTTTTCTTATCAATCTAAATTAGAGCTATAAAACCTCAAAATGAAATTTAAGTTAAAATATTTGTTTATATGTTGAAACCGAACAATTTATAACCTTAAATTATATATTTCATAAAAAGGGGGTAAATTAATAAAATTCAAAAAATAAATTAAAATAATTAATTAGAATTCTTATTTTAATTAAATAAGAATTCTATAAATAATTATTATTTATTAGGATTACTTTGAGTAGTTATAGATATAGCTCCTGAACCAATTTCTAAGATAAATCCTATTGTTAAAACTACAAAAAATATTAAAGCTATACTAAATCCAAAAGTACTTACTTTATATAAAGTTACAGCTATAGGAAATAATAATAATATTTCTAAATCAAAGATTAAAAATAACATAGCTACTATATAAAATTGAATTTGGAAATCTGTTCTATTTTGTTTTCTAACAGCTGAATATCCACATTCATAAGCTGATATTTTTGATTCATCAGGTCTATGAACTGAAAATAAGAAATTTAAAAATAATAAAACAAAAGCTAATATAGGAACAAGAATAAATAACATTAATAAATTATTCATTAAAAATTAAATAAAGATAAAGAAAGTATTGTTGTACTATTTAATAAAATTGATGGTTTAAGAACAAATAATAAAATAGATAATGTTAAAGTAGATATAATAAAACTATTAGTACTACTTATTTCTATTTCTGAATTATAATTTAAATTATTAATTATTTTTAATTCTTTATCACTATATTCAGATGTATTTTCTTCTTCTGTAAATAATATTTTTATTATTTTTAAATAATAAGAAGCACTTATTATACTTACAATAATAGCTATTATAGACATAAAGTAATATCCATTTTGAATTGCTGAATATAATACAAATTGTTTTGAGAAAAATCCTATTAAAGGAGGTATACCAGCCATACTAAATAAACAAATTGTTAAAGTTATTGATAATATAGGATTTAAGAAAAATTGACCTTTTAATTCTGAAATATAATTAATATCGTTTTCTGTTCCTGTTTCATCTTCAACCATTATACTTTGTATTAAATCTCTATATGAATTTTTTATTATATATCCAAATAATATAATTATTAAAAAAGTATTTAAATTTGTAATAGTATATTGTATTATATAAAATATTAAAGCTTCTATAGATTGTTCTGAATTAATTGCTAAAGCTAATAAAATAAATCCTATATGTGATATAGTACTATAAGCTAATAATCTTTTTATTTTAGATTGAGCTAAACCTAATATTGTACCTATTAATAACGATAATAATGAACTTATTAATAATAAATTTTTACTTCATAAATAATTATTATTAAAACTTAAAATATTACTATTAATTATATTATTTAAAGGATTTAATTCTAATATTAAATTAATATTATCTATTAAATTAATATGAGTTTGTATTTCAAATAATATTAATAAAATTGATATTTTAGGTATAATAGTTAATCATATTGTTATTATTGTAGCACTATCTGCATACACATCTGGTGCTCAATTATGTAAAGGTGCTGCTGCTATTTTAAATAATAATCCTATAAAAATTAATATTAAACCTAAACTAAAACCTAATAAAATATTATTATTATCAACTACTGATATCATACTATATATTGATTCTAAATTAGTTAATCCTGTGAAAGTATAAATTAATCCACAACCTAATAAGATAATACAAGAAGCTAAACTTCCTAATAAAAAATATTTTAATCCAGCAGATATTGCTAATTCTGAATGTCTATATAAAGAAGCTAATATATATACTCCAAAAGATTGTAATTCTAAACTTAAATATAAAGTTATTAAATTTGAAGAAGAAACTAATAATAAAGAACCTAAAGTTGATATTAATACTATTATTGAATATTTTATTCTATAATTATTAATTGATAATATATTATGACCTTTTTCATTTAATTCTGAATTATTATCTATAAATTTATGATTAATTAAAGGTCAAGCTATTAGTATTACAGAACCTGTTAATACTATAACTATATCAAATAATTGTGTAAATAAAGTAATTTGGAATAAACCATTATATATACCTATACCTGATCCAATTGACTGAATATAAAAAGCATTAAAAATTAATGCTCCAGTATAAAGTAATAATAGTGAAGATATTCTTAAATATAAATTTGGTGAAATATTTCTATTTATTGAAGGTAGGGCTATTGCCACTATAAGAATCATGATACTAATAAACATCATTACTTTTATTTTTTATATATTTATATATTCAATATTAATTAATATTTAATAAATTTTGTTAAATTATATAAATTAACTTTATTACATCCTATTGGATTTGAACCAATAATTAATTGCTTCGAAGGCAAACGCTTTTCCAATTTAGCTAAAGATGTTACAGAATTATAATTTTGTATCAAACTTTAGATTATAATTAAAATAAATATATTATATTAATAAATATATTTTATAATATAGGATATAATATTTAGCTAATATATAAAAGAATTTTATTAGATTTTAATTTGGTTACAAGAAATATTTAAAAGATTTTATTAATATATTATATATTAATATTATACGAGTAAAGAGACTTGAACTCTTACGATTAATAAAACCATAAATTCCTAAGATTTACCCGGCTACCAAATTTCGGCACACTCGCAAATTAATAAGTGTTTATATCAAATATTTTTTAATTAATAATATAATTCAAGAATATTTAGTAAAAATTATTAAGATTAAATACTATATTAAAAATTTAATTTAATATAAGTATTAAAAATAAGAGATAGAGTAATCGAAACTCTGTCTGCATAGTGTAAATATGCTGTTAAACCACTCAACTAATCTCTTATAAATAAAAAAGGGGGTAAAATTAATTTATTTTCCAGCAGCACTTTCCAGTACGGCTACCTTGCTATGACTTTTGAGATGTTACTCAATTGAATTAATAAAAACTAATTAGTTTAACCTAGCCGCTATAATATTAAAATAATAAAATAACTATTTAAATTTATAATATATATAAATCTAAATTTAACTATGAAAAATTTATAATTATATTCCCATTTCCATCAATATAAGCTTCTTCCCAGCGACAGACAGTTAGTTCATCACGGATGCTAGTTTCACCGTTGCGCTTATTATCAACGATTACTCGAAATTCCTTCTTCATGTTCCCGAATTGCAGAAAACAATCCGTCTAAATTTATATTTTAACTTTTTTTAATGTTTAGCTCTTCCTACTTTCCAAATTTAACTTTCTTAATAAAAAATTAAAATTAATTGAATTATTAATCTTTCGATTATTTAATTTTTAATAAATAAAAATTTTATCTTTATTAAATAAATTAAATATTTAATTCATTTTAGGAAAAAGTTTAGCATCACTTTGTAAAAGTTTTTGTGGCACGTCTATAGCCCAGTTCATAAGGGCCATAACGACTTGTCTTAGCCCCAAATGAAACTCTATAAGAATCATTAATTGTTAAGTATGTAATTAATATATTAAATTAACAATAGGGATTTCGTCCGTTAGCGGAATTAACCTCAGTTCTCACGATACGGACTGAAGACAGCCATGCAACACCTGTATTAAATGTTTAATTTATTATTTAAAATATTAAAAATATTTTAAAGTTAAAACATTCCTTTATATAATTTATATAAAAATATAAAAAATAAAAGTTTTTATTCAAGAACTGGTAAGGTTTTACGCGGATTATCGTATTAAATAACATGCTTCACTTCGTTTGCTCCGAAACCGACTAATTTTTTTGTTTTCAACTTTGCAGTTGTACTCACAAGGCGGAATGGTTATCGTGTTAACATTACCATTAATAATAATATTATTATTAATAATTACCATTCATCGTTGACAGAGAGGGGTATTTTGGGTATCTAATCCTATTTCCTATCCTCACCTTCGTTTCTGAGCGTCAATCATTTATGGAAAAAAGCTTTCGCCTTTAATATTCTACTTAGTATCTAAGGATATCAGACCTACTCTAAGCATTCTTTGATATATCCTCTATTTGATTCTAGCTTTTATTCTTAACTTATTTTATTAAATTTTATAAGTAAATTAAAAGCCGCCTACAAACCCTTTACGCCTGATTAAGACGATTAACGTTTGTGTCTCTGGCCTTACCGAGTCTTCTGGCACCAGTTTTGGACGACACTAATAATAAGGTAATATCATTATTTTCCCTTATGTTATCAATTTTTTTTATTGATTTCAGTTAGCTAGTTCACTCTTTCGAGCATTGACTAATATTCTTGACTGCTGGTAGTATTAAACTACTTGGGAGATTTCATTCCCAATGTGGCCATATGTTCTCTCAAACTTAGCTATTGATCGTCGGCTTGGTAGGCATTTACCCTACCAACTACCTAATCAAAATAAATAGTATTTTATAACAGAAAATTTCCTTTAATATAAATTAAATAATTTCATTTAATATAAATTAAATGTTATTAATAATTAAATTTATTTCCTATTTATGGAAATTATAAAGTAACTTATTTATTATCCTCACCTTTACACCTTATTTTTATTATATTATATAATTTTATATAATATTATCAAAAAACAATGATTTGCATGTCTTAAACTACTGAACAACGTTCAATCGGAACCAAAATTAAATTCTTATGATTTTTAAACAATAAATTATTATTATATTATTGTTTTATTTTATATGCTTAATTGCAATATTTAGTATCTCTTTTAATTTAATTTATTAATTTAAAACTATCCTAAATATTAAAATTTTATCTTAAAATTTAAAAATAATTGTAAATTAAATATATAATTTTTAAATATTAAAGTTTAAATTTAACTTTAAGATATATATAGAAATAAAATTTGTACAGTGAATTTAATAATTTGAATTAAAAAAATTATAATTTCTTAAAAAATTTAAATGGGGGTAATAAAATAAATTAAATAAATATGTTAATACATTTTATATATTAAATAATTATCTATTAATAAATTATAGATAATAATTAATAAGGTGAAATATTAAATGCTATTAAGATACTAGGAACTAAGATAATGAAAGCTACACAAACAGGTAATAAATTTAATCAACATAAATCAATTAAAGCATCATATCTCATTCTAGGTAAAGTAGCTCTAAATCATACAAACATAAAACAGAATATACATGTTTTTAATCCAAGTATAATAGATTGTAAATTAATTAAAGTATTATTAATAAATAATTCAGGCATATGATAACCACCTAAAAATAATATAGAAGTAATACAACTAAATAAAACTATTGAAGCATATTCAGCTAAAAAGAAGAAAACAAAAGGTACACTAGAATGTTCAGTAAAGAATCCAGCTACTAATTCAGATTCAGCTTCTTGTAAATCAAAAGGTGTTCTAGATGTTTCAGCTAAAATAGATATAAAATAAAATATAAATATTGGAAATAATGGTATTATATATCAAATAGCTTGTTGATTTTCAATTATAGTTGTAAAATTAAAGGAACCTGTTAATATAATTATAATTAATATAGCTGAACTTAATATTAATTCATAACTTATCATAGCTGCTGTACTTCTTAAAGATCCTAAAAAAGCATAAGTAGAATTTGCTGATCAACCAGCAAATAATATACCATATACTCCTAAAGAAGATAAAGCTATAGTATATAATATTCCTAATGAAAAATCAGACAATGATAACCCTTGTCCAAAAGGAATTATACCTCATCCTAATAAACTAAATATTAAAGAAAATACAGGTGCTAAATAAAATAAAATTTTATTAGATTGAGAAGGTATAACAGTTTCTTTAACTATTAATTTAAGAGCATCACTAAAAGGTTGTAATAAACCATAATAACCAGTTGTATTAGGACCTACTCTTCTTTGATGAGCTGCTAATTGTTTTCTTTCTATTATAGTCATAAAAGCTACTGATAATAATATAGGTAATATTACTAATAATACATCTAATAAATTAATTAATACATTTAATAAAGTTAAAATTAAATTATTTGTAAACATAAATAAGTATAATTATTATCTTTATTTATATTTATGATAGACTATTCATTTATTATTAAATTTATTTTATTTAATTAATTAAAGTATATAAATTTAAATATAGTCTGAAATTACAATTTTCATAAATATAAATATTGATTTAAATAGTTAATTAAAATTAACAACATAACTTATAAAAAATATCTATTTTTATTTATAAAATAAATTAAATATTTCTTTAAGTAGATTTATTATAATAAATTTTTATTAAATATATTTAAGTAAAAAAAAAAATAATTAAATATAAGTAAAAGACACTGTAACAATAAATTTATTTTTATAATCAACCTAATTTAATAGGCATTTGTATTAATATTATTTTTAATTTTATAGAAAAATTAGAAAATTATATTAATTAAACTCTATTCTCTTTTGGATTCGAACCAAAATTAACACTTTAGAAGAATGCAGTTCTACCATTGAACTAAGAGAATTTAATTATATTCTATTTTATAATTATTTCAATTATAATTTATAAATAATAAAAATATATAGATTTCTTTTAATTTATAGAATAAATAAATTTATTTTATTTATTATTTTAGAGTTAAGAGGGAATTGAACCCTAATTTTATAGATTTTGCAGATCTACTACAGAAACCATCTGTAAACTCAACTCTATTTAATAATCTTTTCCATGTAAATCATAATTATTAATTATATTTAAATTACTAATTTTCTTTATATTAAAAATATATAATATAAATTGTACTCAAAAGATTTATATTATGGTTATAATATATATTCATACTCTTAATTAAATTAGAAAGGGGGTAATTTAATTTAAAATAATATTTGAATATATTAAATAATTTATTTTTTATTTAACGATATGAATATGGGAGCAATCATAGATAATAATAAAATAATACTACATATTATTAATAATACAGCAGCATAAGTATAAATTAATTGTCCTATAGCTTCAATTTGACTAAATGAAATAAATGTAGTATCTGCAATATTAGATTGATAAGTAGTATGAATATTATTAATAAAATTTAATTCATTATTATTTCAAATAAATAAATTAAAATTAGTTATAGTATCAAAGATAAAATTTAAACTAGATACATTATTAAAACTAAATGGTAAAATATTAAACATTTCAAACATGAATAATGAAGCAACTACAAAAGCTAAAGGTAAATTTTTAGTATATTGTTTTCCAGTATCTATTATATCTGTTAACGATATATTAATCATCATAATTACAAATAAAAATAATACTGTTATAGCACCTACATATACAATTATATATGATAAACCTAGAAAACCTATACCAGATAATATTAAATAACCTGCTGCATTTACAAATACAGAAATTAAATATACTACTGATATTACTGGATTTTGAGAAGTAATAACTAATACACTAGATATTATTGTTGTAAAACTTAATATATTTATTAATATATATTTCATTAAAAAAAAATATTAAAATAAGCCTATTTTATTAATATTCGATCTAAATTTTGAACGAGAAAGGCTATAAACAATTAATTTATTTAAAATTAAATTATTTTATAAAATAATTAATAATTAAATGTAGGTTTAACCTAAAAATATAATACTCTAATTTACAGAATATTTTTGAAATATTATTATAATATTTTATAATAAACTTAAATTTATTTATATAAATAAATTTATAAAATGTAATAATTTTATTTATATAAACTAAATTTATATAAAAAAACAAAATTATATTTTGAAAGATCGTAAATTAAATTTGGTTAATATACGAAAACTGAATAGTAAATATTCTCTTTTATTATCAGTTACTTTTAAAGTATATAATTGTTCTAATACTTTGATGTGTCCTTCAGATAATTTTTAGTTATTCTGAAGAAATAATTAACTATTTATTTAACTTATAAAAAAGATATAGTATTAAGACATATTTATAAATTATTATTATATTAAGTTAAATAAATTAATATATCAGTCTTCATTCTTAGATTTATTCTAAAAAGAAGAAAATTTAAGACTAATTTTAGATACCTATTTTTACTTTAAATTAATGCCAATTCTAGCTTGAGATATAATAAATCTTCTATGTGAAGAACATTTAATATTTATAGATAGTGAATTTTATTTATTTTTACAAATATTTTGTTAAATTATATTATATTTATTAACTTTATCTCCGTCCAGATTTAAATATTTTTATTTGATAGAAAACTTATGTTTATAAGTTAATTATAATATATTAATTTTACCCCCTTTTGTCTAAGTAAAGTTAATTATCTTCTATTTATAATTTATTTCCCTTTCTTTTTTTTTTATGCATGCATATCTGAATTATACTTTTATAGAAAAGGTAAATTAAGATATGAATATATAGATTACATGATTAGATAATCAAACATTTATTAGAACATTAGGTAATAAAGAATGAATCTTTAGAAATAATGAACAATTATTATACCAAATTGAAAAATCTTCTAAATTTATTCAACCTTTAATCAGAACGGAAACTTTACAAAATAAATTCTTAACTTTAGATATCGAAACTTATATTAAAGACGGAATTCATATACCTTATTCAGTTTGTATATTTAATGGAGAAATTACAAAAACATATTATTTAACTGATTTTAAAGACTCAGATAATATGTTAATAACAGCTATTTCTGAAATTATGGTTAAAAAATATGATAATTATAAAGTTTATATTCATAATATGGCTAGATTTGATGGTATATTCTTATTAAGAATATTAGCTAATCTAGGAGAATGTTCTCCAATAATTCATAACGATAAAATTATCTCTATTACATTTAGATTACATGATTATATGGTAACATTTAGAGATTCACAACAAATGTTAATTGGCTCTTTAAGAAATTTAGCTATTTCATTTGGAGTTGAAACTCAAAAAAGTATATTCCCTTATGATTTTGTAAATGAAAATAATTTAGATTATAATGGATCAATACCAGATTTTAAATATTTTGATGGTATATCCTCTTTAGATTATAATTGTTATATAGAAAATTATAATATTTGAAATTTAAGAGATGAAACTATTAAATATTGTGAAATCGATTGTATTTCTTTATATCAAGTTATCATTAAATTTAATGAACTAATCTTTGAATTATTTAATATTAATATATATAAATATCCTACATTATCTTCACTAGCTTTCGCTATTTATAGAACTGTATTTTTAGAAAATAATACTATTCCTCAATTAAGTGGACAAGTTGCTAAAGATATAAGACAATCTTATACTGGAGGAGCAGTTGATATGTATATACCTGAAAATAAAGAAGGAACTAAATTGTATGCATACGATGTAAATTCATTATATCCTTCAGTAATGTTAAATAAAGATATGCCAGTGGGTAAACCTATATTATTTGAAGGGGATATTACAAAAATTGAACCAGATGCATTTGGATTTTTCTATTGTAAAATTGTTACACCAGATAATCTAAAACATCCAATTATTCAAACTCATATTAAAACAGAAAATGGATTAAGAACTATTGCTCCTTTAGGATCATGATCAGACATGATATTTTCATCTGAATTAGATAATGCAGTTAAATTAGGATATCAATTTGAAATCTTATGAGGATACAAATTTGAACCTAAAAATGTATTTAAATCTTATGTAGATTGTTTATATGCATTAAGATTAGAATATCCTAAATCACATCCATTAAACTTAATAGCTAAATTGTTATTAAATTCTTTATATGGTAGATTTGGTATGATTGATGAATTCCCAGATATTATTATATTTAAAGATAAAAAATCTTTTAATGAATTTATGAAAAATACTAATCTAGAAATTTTAGAATTAATAGAATTAGGAGATAAATTATTAGTAAAATATAGATCTGATGATAAAAATCAACAAACTATGTTATACGGTAATTTAGAAACTCATAATACTAATGTAGCAATCGCTTCTGCTATTACTGGATATGCAAGAGTTCATATGTCTCAGTTTAAAAATAATCCTGATTTTATTCTTTATTATACAGATACTGACAGTGCTTATATAAGTAAACCATTGCCTAAAGATTTAGTTAATTCTAAAGTTTTAGGATTAATGAAATTAGAAAATGTTTTAGATAAAGCTATATTCTTAGCACCTAAAGTTTATTATCTAATTACTGAAACTGGTAAACATATATATAAAGTTAAAGGTTTATCTCATAAAGTTGAATTGAATTATAATGACTTTCAAAGTTTATTACAAAAACAATCGTTTTTAGCTAAAATTCAAACTAAATGAAGAAAAAATTTATCAGCTGGTAATATTTCTGTTTTAAATGAAGTGTATACTTTACAAGTTACAAGTAATAAAAGAAAATTAATCTATGAAAATGGATTATTAGTAGGAACAGTTCCTTATTTAATAAATTCTAATAAAGAAATATTAAATAAATAAATAAATAAATAAATAAATAAATAATATTTCTTAATTTTATTTTGTTTACCCCCTTTGAAAATAATGTCTCTTATACTACTGAGACTTCTCTTTTATTAAAAGTGTATTTCATTTTTAAGATAGAATCTGAACCCTTTTTTTGAGGTTTTTTTCCAGTTTTGAATATTTAGATTTTTATTTTTATTCGCGACAGACTAGAATTTGGATTTTTTTTTGAAAATAATGTCTCTTATATTTAGTTTTTTGTTTTTAATTACTTTATTTATATTTCTTTCTTCCATTTGTTAGTAATATTGTTAAGACTTTGAGATTTGGTTTTGATACATCGATGCATCTCCAACAACTCTTTTACACTTCTTTCTTATTTAAGCCTAGAAAAATTCTTATAAGTAATTTTTATAAACCTATTAAAATAAATATTAAATTCTTAACAACTATTAATTATTACTTGAAAATAATTAAATATAGAATCATATCTTTAATTAATAAATATAATTTGTTTAAATTAAAATAATTTATATATCATAAATTTACTTAAATTTTAATATTAAGTAAATTAATATTAAAATTTGATAGCTTCTAAAATTCTTTTAGTAATATTTCTAATTAACTTATTTTATTATAGAATTTATTTTTATATATCTTTACCCCCTTTAATTAAATATTTTAACATAAATACATTTGTATTTCAATCATTGACTCATTTAAATTTTATTATATTAATAAAATAAATTGTTTATAAGACAGAGTCAGGTCTTTAAAAATATATTAAGATCTTATTTATTTGATAACTATAATGCCTATAATAATTACAGAAATTTTAAATTTAATTTGTGAAAACTCAAACCATTTTAGCGAAATGGAAATTGCAAATTTAATTAATTATTCTAATGAATTAATAACTTTCTTAGAAATTTTAGCTTAATATACATGATAAATTTTCTAACCTTTTCAACAACTAATTTATATTAGTTTTACCCCCTTTTGTTTTACTGTTTACATTTTTATTTTCCTTTCAGGCATGCTCTCTGAATGACTCTTTTATTTTCCTTTCTTCACTTTTCAATTTTTATCTATTATTGATTTTATGATTTTTGTTTTTTTTCATGCAGATCTGCATGACCATTGACTCTTTTATTTTCCTTTCTTAATCACTTTCAACTATTATTTAAAAATTATTAAATATAGAATTGTAGCTTTAATTAATAAATATAACTTATTTAAATTAAAATAAAATTTGATAAGTTCTAAAATTCTTTTAGTAATATTTCTAATTAACTTTGTTTATTTATTTATTTATTTATTTATTTTTTATATATCTTTACCCCTTATTTGCTTGATAGATTATATTTTATTTTCCTTTCTTCACTTTTCAATTTTTATCTATTATTGATTTTACAATTCATTCTAAATAGTTTTACCCCCTTATCTTGAAATAATATATATCAACTTAATACTTCAGTATGCTTAAGTGACATTTAGGTATTAAGGCATATTTTGTGGAGGGAGATTTTGTAATATGCGATATATCTTAAGGGGGCCATAAAAATAAATTAATCTCGCACTCATAATTACTTTTTAAAAACAAAACAAAAATATAAATAATGAATTGAATATTAAATTCAATATATGATACTTGCAGTAAAATAAAATCTTATTTTGTTGAAACTCCTGTAACTGATTCTCCTCAAACATTTAATTTTACACATGAACAATATTTAGAAATTCATGCTACATTAGATAGAGGAGAACAATTATCTCAAGAAACTAACGCTTTAATAGATGAAGATCTTAAAAACATTATGGGTGAAGAACTTTATAATGAAATGAATAAAGATCTAGAATTAATTGAAGCAGAATTTCAACAAAAATTAATAGAAATATTAAATGAAGAATTTCCAACTGATAATATTCATTGTCCTTTAGAATCTTCTGATTTATATGGTAATTTAGGTTTTGATTATGCAACAATTATACAAATAATTGATTTTATAATTAACTTAATTAGTCATATTTATTTCTGATAATATTTATAACTAGAAGAAATTCTAGTTCTTTTAATGTTTTACCCCCTTATCTAATTCAAATAATTAAATAAATATAAATTATTATGCTCTTTTATAATATTTATTTATTCTTTTAAAAAATTTATTTATTTTATATATAATTAATAAAAAAATATATTTTTTATGTAAAAGATTAAAAATTGAACAATTTTAAACATCAAGTCTATTTTATAAATTAGTAATGCTAAACTAAATAATTCACAGTTACTTACATTTGCATCCTATTAAGAAATGTTCTTTTTCTTATAAAATTAAATATTATTTCATTTTCTTAAAATTATATTATGGATTAATATATTAATAAGAAATATTATTAAAAATAATAGAAATAATAAATAAGATAGTATCTAGGGGTTAGTTTCTTGCTTTATATACATTCAGCGCTTATCTAATATGTTTGTGGCTACCCAACTATGCTTGTTTAATTAAATAATAATTAAATTTAACAATTGGTACACTAGAGAAACACAGCCTATTGATCCTTTCGTACTAGAAGGTCTTCCCCTTTTTACTATTTATATCTTCAGAAGATAGGGACCATACTGACTCACGTCGTATTAAACCCAACTCGCGTACCCTTTTAATCGGCGAACAGCCGAACCCTTCCAAGCTTCTGCACCTGGAGGATAGGATGAGTCGACATCGAGGTGCCAAACAGCCGGAACAATGTGTACTCTTACCGGCTATCAGCCTGTTATCCCTAGCGTAACTTTTATCGATTGATCCCCGTCTATTCCATTTTATAGCGAAGGGTCACTATGCCCTACTTACGTATCTGTTCGACTTCTAAGTCTTTCAGTTAGATATGCTTTCCGCCATTATACACTTCAAAACCTTTCACTGGTTTATTGATCTCCATTCAATTTCTAGCTATACCTTGTAATAATAAACTAACATATTTAGTTTATTTTTATTTAATTCTTTTTTTATATTTAAAATATTATAGAATTAATATTTTTTTGTCTGTATATTATAATAAATAATTATAATATTATAATTTAATTTAAAATCTTTGGATGTACTTTGCTACTTTTTTAAAGACGACCGCCCCAGTCAAACTACCAATTAGTCATTTATCCCTTAAATTTCAATTTATAAGGTAAACAAAAATTTAATTCAAATTATAAGGTTTTCCAAATTTTGTCTATCGACATACCTAATTACTATTAATTGAATTTAAATTAATATAATAACTAACTATAGTAAAGCTGCATAGGGTCTTCCCGTCCCTCTGAAGACAGCGAGCATCTGCACTCGCAATTCAATTTCACTGAGCAAGTTGTAGAGACAGTGAGACCATCGTTACATTATTGATACAAGACCACATTTAATGGCCAATTTATTTTGCTACCTTAGGATCCTCATAGTTAAGACCGCTATTAACCAGATTTTCGATTAGTAACTTTAAAATTACCTCTCTTATATTAATGGCATTGAGCAAATTTCATCCAGAATACTATTATCTTAATCATTGCTCTGAATTGTGTTTTTAGTAAACAGTCGTGGCCTCCGATTTTATTATACCATATAATTAGTTAAATTATGGCTAATTTAAATTTTATATGGTTTCTCTTATTGTCAAACTTATGAGAACAACTTGCCGAGTTCCTTAACAACTTTTAGCTCTACGCCTTAGTATTCTCTACTTACGAACCTGTGTCGGTTTAGGGTACAGTAGTATTTTAATTTATTATTAATAATAATTAATAAATAAATTATATATTTAAATTTCCTGATCTTTTATAATTTCCATAAAGATTTTCAATATATTACTCATCAGTCAAAACTTTGGTTCTGAACCTTAGAGGCTGCATTCACATAAGGTGGTTTAACCTTTCCTTATAACCCTTTCGTTTTCGGCGAGAAGTATTATAACTTCTTTTACGTTACTCATGTCAGCATTATCTCTTCAGTTATTTACAAACAATGAAACACTGTTTATCATCAATTATACTGAATGTTCTACTACCTAATTTATAAACATAATTTTAATTATATTTATAATTAACAGGATATCGGTTGATTATTTAAGACCCGTTAAATTTTTGGCGCAATAGTCTAAGGGCTGCTACGTTGTTACAACGGTCATTAAAAGATAGCGACTACCAGGCTCACTTTACAGCTGCATTCAATCTATTACTTCCTTTAATTTCACTTAATAATCATTTGGGACCTTGATCCATGTTCTCGGCTGTTTCCGTCTTGACTATTCAACTTATCATGAATAGTCTGAATATCTATTATCAATTTATGTAATTCCGAGTTTCGTTTCCATTGGTAAGATTTTCGAGATCCCCTCAACCTAAACTTTTAATATAAAATATATTATTAGTTGGGAATTACCGTGCTGTACCTCCATAAATTTATTAATAGATGTCATACTAAAATATGTTTCGTAGAAAACCAGCTATCACCAGTTCAGATTGGCATTTCACCGCTTTCCAAAACTCTTCGGAGAATTTTGCAACATTCAACCGTTCGATCCATTATAATCTGGTTTTGGAAAGATCAACTGGCTTCGGGTCTAATAATAGTAACTATCCCATAATTATAATTGTAAATAAATCACTTATATTATAATTTCATTGAAATTATTTATTATATAAGGAATTTATTCTATTTTTATTGTTATAAAAATATTTTAAAATATTTAATTTTATTATACAAATAATTTAGTCGCTTTCGCTAAGGCTAATTAACCTTGCTACTATCATTAACTTACTGACCCATTATGCAAAAGGTACATCGTCATTTTTATTTTAAAACTTCGATTGCTTATAGAATTACTAATTCAAGACTATTTCATTTCATTATACAATGAACTATTTCAACTTTTCCTTCACAGTACTTTTCACTATCGCTAAATTTATTATACTTAGCCTTAGAGGATGGTTCCCCTATATTCCAACAAGTTATCTCTCATCGTACTTATTTTTAAAGAAAATTTTTATTTTACAGGACTGAATACCTTCTTTGGTAATTATTTATTTTAAATAATTATTATATAATAATTAAATAATTATATATGATATTCCAACTTCATTTTATAATAATTAATTTTATATTATTTCAAATATTTTATTTCTTTAGGCTAATCCGATTTCACTCACCATTACTTTCGGAGTCTCGGTTGATTTCCTTTCCTTTCCTTAATACAATGTTTTGCTTCAGGAAGTATTAATAATAAAGGTTTCCCTTAGGATCGCCACAATTTGCTTACTATTAATAATTATTATTAATTAGTTTGTGGCTTTTGGTTTAGACCTCCTTTTTAATAAATTTGCTAGTTATCCTTAATAATTCCTTTAAATTACTTTGATGTTTTTACTAAATTGTCATCTATACTTTTAATTTTTTTATTTATTTTAAAACTATCTAATTTAAAATTTTCTAAATTATAATAATTATTATTTATTTTAAATGAATTTATAAGTAAAATATTTTAAAATTTATTTAATATATAATTTTAGCTGAAAAAAGGAATTGAACCTTTATTTTACCGTCATGAATGGTAAGTTTTAACCATTTAAACTATATCAGCTTAATTAATAAAATTAAATTATTTATTTATTCAATTATTCATTATAAATTTAAATGAGTTAGAAGAAAAATTATATCTACGAAACTAATTATGTTCATATTATTTGTTAATACATAATTCAATTATTTAAATAAAATAATTATGATTAAAAATACTGCTGGTATATTCTAAATATTTATAAGTCTAAGTATAGGAATTAAAGATATCTCATCTAAAATAATAAAATTAAAAACAAATTTAAATTAATTATTCAAATTTACAAAAGTGTTTGATTCAATAATAATTATTATTTTTAATGAATATTTTTCTATTTATTTATCCATAGATTATTCTATTTTTTATATACATTTTGATTTAGACCTAGAACCTTATCTTAAAATTTCACATATATTTGTATAAATTTTACAGGTTTAGATATCTTAACTCATTTTAAATTTATATAATTATTAAATAAATATTTAATTTTATTAATTTTGGGTAAAATCAGAGATTTGAACTCTGAACAGTGTCGCCACAAGACATTATTTTGCCAATTAAACTAATTCTACCTTATTTATAAACTTTGTTTATATTCATATAATATATCTTTATATTTATATTTATTTAATAATTATATTATTAATATCAGAATAATATTATAAATCTTATTCATTGTTATTATATTAAAACAAATAATAAATAACTTTTATATAATTTATACTCTTTTAATATAAATTTATAATATTAAAAAGGGGGTAAATTAATTTAAATTTTATATTTTATTTATAAATAATTTATATTTAAATAAATATAAAAAAATAATATTTATTTATTATCTGTAGCTAAATCCATTAAAGTATTTTCTGCAATACCAATAATAGGTACAATAATTAAGAATCAAGCAAAATAAAATGTTGTAGCAACTTGTCCTACTTCTACGAAAGGGCTTTCAGGATGTTGAGAACCAATTCACATTAATATTACAAAATTTACAATAAAGAATCAATGAGCTAATTTCATAGCTGGTCTAAATTGACTTCCTCTTATTCTAGATACATCAGTTAAAGGTAAGATTAATAAAATTAATAATGAACCAAACATAGCTATAACTCCTAATAATTTATTAGGTATAGATCTTAATATAGCATAAAATGGTAATAAATATCATTCAGGTACAATTGAAGGAGGTGTACTCATAGGATTAGCTGGTATATAATTATCACTATGTCCTAATAAATTTGGATAGAAGAAAACTATAATTGATAAAGCTAATAAAAATGCAAAGATAGTTACAAGATCTTTAAATGTAAAATAAGGATGCATTGCATATCTATCTCCATTAGAAGATATACCATTAGGATTATTAGATCCATGTGTATGTAGAGCCATTAAATGACCTATTACTAAAGCAGCTAATAAAAATGGTAATAAGAAATGAAGAGAGAAGAATCTATTTAATGTAGCATTACTTACACTAAATCCTCCTCATATTAATTCTACTAAATCTTGTCCAAAAAAAGGTACAGCTGATAATAAATTAGTAATTACTGTAGCACCTCATAAACTCATTTGACCATAAGGTAATACATATCCTAAAAAGGCTATAGCCATCATTAATATTAAAATTATTACTCCTATACTTCATACTAATATTCTAGGTGATTTATAAGAACTATAATATAATCCTCTAGCAATATGAGCATATACAAAAATAAAGAAAAATGAAGCTACATTTGCATGTGTATATCTTAATATTCAACCAGCATTAACATCTCTCATAATATGTTCTACACTATTAAAAGCAAAATCTACATGAGGTTGATAATGCATTGCTAAAAATACTCCAGTTAATATTTGTATAATTAAACAAGCTCCTAATAATGAACCAAAATTTCATAAATAGGAAATATTAGCTGGTTGAGGAGAATCTACAATATAAGAATTTAATAATCTTAATAATACATTAGTTTTTAATAATCTCATTTGTATTTAATTTTTTAATTAATATCTTGTAATTTAACTTATTTCAAAATTTACTAATATATTTTTATATTTATTTTATTTTGAAAATTATTAAGTATTAATTATGGTAAATTTTACCCTATTTTAATAAATAGTTATACAATTATCTTAAATAGATATTTATTTTAAGATAAGAAATATTTTTGTTAATTTTGTAATTAAATCATATAATTATTTATCTAAACCAAAGAATATTTTATTTAGAATAAAATATTTATTAGTTTTATAATTATAATTTTTTATAATTTAAACGGAATGTTTAATATTTTTAATATTAAATTATTGTTAATATATTCTGACAATGTAATTAATTTTTAGTTTAAATAAGCCCAAGAAGATTTGAACTTCTATGAATTTCTCATCAAGAAATCATTCTACCATTAAATTATGGGCTTTTAGTAAATATTAAATAATTTAATATTAAAAATAAATATTAAATTTTTAATTAAAGATTTTATTTAATACTTTTATTAAAAAGGGGGTAAATTAAAAATTTAATTAATATTTTGAAATATTTTAAAATTTATATATATAATTTAAGATAAATATTAAATATATATAAATTAACTATTAGCTTGATCAACTCAAGCTAAATAATCTTGTACAGAAACAGCTTCAACAACAATTGGCATAAATCCATGTCATACTCCACAAATTTCACTACATTGACCATAGAATGTACCAGTTCTTTCAGCTATAATAGAAGATTGATTTAATCTACCTGGTACAGCATCAACTTTAAGTCCTAATGAAGGTATTGCGAAAGAATGTATTACATCAGCTCCAGTAATAATTAATCTGATATGACAATCTACAGGAATAATTACTTTATTATCAACATCTAATAATCTAAATTGACCTAATTCTAAATCAGATTCAGGTATCATATAAGAGTCGAATTCAATTGATTCTCCACTTTCAGTTACATAATCTGAATATTCATAACTTCAATATCATTGATGACCTACTACTTTTATTGTTATTGTAGGTGATATTACTTCATCTAATAAATATAATAATCTAAAACTTGGGAAAGCTATAGCTATTAATATTAAAGCTGGTGTTATTGTTCATATTAATTCAATTAATGTCGATTTAATTCATATAGTTTCTTATATGATTGGACTATATCATACCGTAATAACGGCTTTCACGTGTAGTCTCTGAGGATCCTACTTAAGATAAAATATTAATAATTAAATTTAAGTTTAAATGTTATCTTGTTGGTTTCCTGCTGATTGTCCATTTTTATATCCATTAGAATTTTCACTAATAATATTAAACCATTATAGTATCTAAGGCTTTAGGAGTTTCCAGCATATAGTGAAATTTTATTCAAAGTTTTTCTAAATTATTTAGATGAAAATTTATATCTATCTTTATAAATTTTACCTGAATTCATATATTTTATAATTGTACTACCACTTATTCCTAAAAATTTACCAGCTCTTCTAGCTGAAACAAAACTACCTATTAAATTAAATCCTGAAGAAGAGAATTTTTCATAAATATTTACAAGATTTCCACTAATAACACTCATTTTTAATTTAGTGTTTTCAGAATGTTTTCTATTTAAAGAACTTCTTGCTATTTTTAATATATTATATTTAGGATTTAATTTATCTAAGTAATATTGTTCTCTAACTAGTAAATCAAATTTATAGCAATATTCTAAAATTGTTAAAGAAAAATTAGAATATCCATATTTTATTAATGCTTTACTTATTATTAAGCTATCTTTACTTTTTAAATAACTAAGATTTAAATAATTTTTAAATCTATTAGATATGTTAATAGATTGTCCAATGTATATATCAGTAGTTATTTTGTTAGTTAACATATAAATTCCTGATTTACCTTTATTTTCATTTAAAATATCTTTTTTCATATCGGAAATATTTTCATATACTTTTGCATATTTAATATCAATATGATTTAATTGATTATCAGATAAAACAGAATAAGTTCGTACAAGGATGAATTGTTTATTTTTTATAATTTGTTTATCTTTATTAGAATACTTTTGAACAGGCACATATTTACCGTGATTTAAATATTTATGAATAATAGGAGAATTTTTAATATTAAAATAATATACTGCTGAACCTAAAACTCAAAATACTCCAACACATATAACTATTAAATAGAAAAAGATAGTATTATGTAATTCTACTATTCCAGTAAATCCTGGAGCAGCACTGTCTTGAAATCCTATTTGTCAAGGTTGTGGAGCATCGTTGTATATAGTATTAAATAATGATAGTGTTTTAAACATTTTTTATTTTTATAAATTTAATTTATTCTCTCTTAGTTTAATACTAATCTACTTTATTAATTAAATTTAATTAATTATATAATATTATAAATGTTATAATATATAACTTATTAGTATTAATACTTTACAAATTATTTAATTTATATTTTTTATATAAATTTAATACAAAATAATTTAAGTATTCTAAGATTCGTCTTATTCAATTATTTCATATATTTAATTAAATTAATTTAATTTAAGAAAATATTAAAATCTTACTATATTTTTATATAGTATACTTTTATTGTTTAACATTTATAATATTATAAATATTACTTTTTAAAAAGGGGGTAAATTCATTTAATAATCAAATTAAATTAAACTAAATTGATATTAATTAATTATTATAAATTTATAATAATAATTAAATTTATTTTAAATTATAAATAAATATTATAATTAAATTTATGATTTATTACTTAATTTAGTGATATACATTCTTATTACTTGTTGGAAAGTAAATAATGGTAATACATATTTAGAAAATATATAAATTAAAGTAAGTAAAGTTAAAAATGAGAATGAAAATTGGTTAACAAAATAAAATGGTATTAATTGAGGCATTTAAATTTAATGTAAAATATAAGGATCTCATATTAAATAAAATTATTTATTATTAGAGAACTGTCTCTGCATTAAAGCAATTTATTTTTATTATATAAATATAATAAAAACTTAATAAATGAGACATTGATTGAATTTAAATTAATAAATTATGTTCATGTTATAATTTTTATTATTTATAGATGGGATAAAATAAGAAAATATTAATTTTAAAATATAATTAATTATGATTTAATATTAGAAGGAGACAAAACTATAATTAAAGTAGCAATATATATTATAAATAATCTTATTTCATTTAATAAAGAAATATCAATTAATATAGGAGCAAAAATTAAGAAAATTAAAGTAAGTAAAGATAAAGTAATATAAATAGAATATGTAGTTATAACTCCAGTATCTAATTTACTAATATTTTTTCCTGTATTAGTTAAAGTATGAGATAAACCATATGGTCCTACCATTTCTATTATACCTCTATCTAAAACTTTAGATATTTTATAACCTAAATCTAACCCTTTATTACTAAAATAATTATTATAAATTATATCAAAGAAATATTTACCATTAAAGAAAGTATATAATTTTTGTCCTATTAAATTATCAGTTAATTCAATAATAAATGTTGGACTTTTATGATATAAAAATATAGCTAAACTAGCACCAAATAATGATAATAAAGCAGGTAATAATTTTATAAATAAAGGTAAACTAAATTCAGCTTCAATTAAAGAAATATTATTAGGTTTAATAAATAAAGCATTACTGAAAAAATCACTAGCCATTCCTACAAATAAATCAGAAAATATAAATCCAAAAAATATACTAAATAAAGCTAATAAAAATAATGGAATAATTACTTTATTATTTGCTTCATGAGCATTTAAATAAGATTGTTTTGGTCCATTAGGTACAGTTAAGAAAACTAAACATATTAATCTAAATGAATAAAATGCAGTTAAACCAGCTGTTATACTTCCTAATATGAAAGCATATGTACCACTAAAACTATATTGACCATAAGCTAATTCTATAATTAAATCTTTACTATAAAATCCTGTTAATCATGGTGTAGCTAATAACGATAATGACCCTACTAACATAGTTGTATAAGTAAATGGTAAAAATTTTATTAAACCTCCAAATCTTCTAACATCTTGTTGATCTGAAAAACTATGTATTACAGCTCCAGCACCTAAGAATAATAAAGCTTTAAAGAAAGCATGATTTACAACATGCATTAAAGCTACATTATATTGACTTAAACCTACTGCCATTACCATATATCCTAACTGACTTATTGTTGAAAAAGCAATTATTCTTTTTAAATCATTTTGAACTAAACCACAAGTAGCAGCAAAGAAAGCAGTTGTAGCTCCAGTTAAAGTTATTATTAATAAAGCTGTACTACTATATTCTAATAATGGTGAAGATCTTAATAATAAATATAATCCAGCTGTAACTAGAGTAGCTGCATGAATTAAAGCCGATACTGGAGTAGGACCTTCCATACTTCCAGGTAATCAAGAATGTAAAGGTATTTGAGCAGATTTTGCCATAGCTCCTATTAATAATAATATTCCTATTATAGTTATAGCTGTTTCATTCATAAATGGTACTAGACTAAATATTGTAGCATAATCTAACGATCCAAATAAAGCAAATAATCCAAAAAATCCAATACTTAAACCCATATCTCCTATTCTATTCATAGTTAAAGCTAATATAGCTGCTTTATTTGCTTGTATTCTAGTAAATCAAAAATTAATTAATAAATAAGAAACAATTCCAATACCTTCTCAACCTACAAACATTACAAAAAAATTAGCACCAGATACTAAAATTAACATAAAAAAAGTGAATAAAGATAAATAAGAGAAAAATCTTTGATTATGTGGATCTTCAGCCATATAATCGGTTGAAAATATATGAATTAATGAAGAAATATATAATACAGGAATAAACATAGATACTGTTAATTGATCAAATAAAAATTCTCAAGATATAGTCATATATTCTGAATCTATTCAATTTAATAAATAAATTGTAACTGGACTTGAACTTAACCCTACTTCATAAAAAGCAATAGTTGCTAATATACTAGATAATATTAAACAAGTACAAGTTATTATATGAGATCCTGTAACTCCTATTTTTCGACCTAAAAATCCTGATACAAATGAACCTAATAAAGGTAAAATTAATATTGTTAAATACATTAAGTTTCTTGTCTAATTAAAATATTTCCTTTAATTCTATAAACTGCAACAATAATACTTAAACCTATTACAGATTCAGCTCCTGCTAATGAAATTATAAATATACTAAATATTTGTCCTATTCCATCATCAAAACTAAAACTTGATAATAATATTAACATAGTTACTGCTAATAACATTATTTCTATAGCAATTATCATTAATATTATGTTTTTTCGGTTTAATATAAAACCTAATATTCCTATTAAAAATAAAAATAATGATAAATTCATAGTATTATCATATTATAAACCCTTTGGGACTTGTATTAAATGTCTAATATTATATACTTATTATTTTTATATAATTTAATATACTTTATTATTTTTATATAATTTAATATAATAAATATATAATATTACTTGCTAATTACAAAAAATAATTTTTTATTCTTGTTTAGCGATTTATTAATTTTTAATAAATTTAAATATTTTATTTTATAGGGGGTAATAAAATTTATAATAATAATATTTAATAATAATTATTTAATTAAATATTATTTTTGATTATTTACTTTAATTTATAGATTAGTTACCACTTCAGTAATAAACAGCTATAAATAAGAATAATCAAACTACATCTACAAAATGTCAATATAATATTGCAGCTTCATGTCCTTGATGATGAGTATCAGTTAAATGATAATTAATTATTCTAATAAAACCTACTAAAATAAATAATGTACCTATTATTACATGTAATCCATGTAAACCAGTAGAAGCATAGAAAACTGTACCATAAACTGAATCACTCATTGTAAAACTTGATTCTGTATATTCATAATATTGTAAAGCAGTAAATATTATAGCAAAAATTATTGTTAATAATGTACCTAAGATTGCTCCTCTTCTATCTCCTTGTATTAAAGCATGATGACCATAAGTTACAAATGCACCAGAAGATAATAATAAAATAGTATTTAATAATGGTATTGCAAATGGATCTAATGGTGTTATACCTTGTGGAGGTCAAACTCCTCCTATTTCTATAGTTGGAGATAAACTAGAATGGAAGAAAGCTCAAAATACACTTAAAAAAGCAAATACTTCACTAATAATAAATAATACTACTCCAATAGTTAAACCTTTTTGTACTTGTATAGTATGATGCCCTAAATAAGTCAGTTTACTCTTAATCTTTCGAAAAAGGATGGACTATATCTTATTTAATACATTATTGTGAAGATAAAACCACTTCTGTTTATTGCCTATTGGCAAATAATAGAAAGGAAAGAAAAAAATAAGGTATTAAATCTTCGCGTGTAGTCTCTGAGGATCCTACTAAAAATAATGTTTAACAATTAAGAAAAATGAAAATTAAAAACGTATGTAAACTTACTAGACAAGATTTAAATAACTTGTTTGTATGGTTTACTCTTTTAATTACAGATTTTTCTTAAAAAGGAGATAAAATTAAATAATTTATATATAAATTTATTAAATATTACATATCAGATATAACCTTCAAGATAAAATCATTAATTCAATTTGTAGCTAATTGAGCATCTGTAAAAACACCGATTAATTGTGTTAATTCTTCGTCAGTTACCATCTTTTCAGCTATTTCTTTTTGAAATATGCTACTTATCTCAAAATATTTTAATTCTTGAATTGAACAAACATCAAAATCTACATTTGGCATGAAATATAAATCTAAATCATATATATCAACATCATATTTATCAACATCTGATATACTTTCATCATCTGATATACTTTCATCATCAAATAATATGCTATCATTATCGGATGTACTTTCATAATCAGATTCTGTATCAGTGTAAATTATAGCATCTATATTTTCATTATTTAATATAGTTACTGCATTTTCATTAACTATAGCTTCTATCTCTTCGTTTGTTAAAGCTTCTATATTTTTAGATGGAATAGCAGTATAATTACTTAGTATTAAGTAATATACAGAACAGCCTAAGATAAGTCCACATCCGATAAAAATACCGTAGTAAGTTAAATTATTATCAAATAATAAGTTAGAATTCATTGTATGTTATATTTTTAATTTTTTATTTATTTAGACTAAAGCGTAATTATTAATATAAACTTATATTTTTTCAATATAAAATAATAAAATTAATATCTAAAATTTTAGATATGATTAATTACTTAGTATGTTATTAAATTAAAATTATTTTAATTTATGTTATTTTGTTTGGTATAAATAGACCTCTATACTACTGTGATTACACTTTATAAAAGCGGCTTTCATTTTTTTGTTTAGAATCAAGATCTATTTTTAGAGTAAAAAGTAGAAAATATTAAAATTATTTTAATTTAATTTTCATTTTTTTTTTCAGGAATACTCTTAAAACCGGAATTTTGTTTGTGTCCTCTTTTGGAATTTAACCAAAATTTTCATTTTTTTTTGTTAATGATGTTCTCGTCGTTGAACTAAGAGGACTTTATAAATATTTTAATTTCTGTTTGTTAATAAATTTTTATTTATTATTCTTTTAACTGTTTTATATGGGGGTAATAATTGTAAATTTTCGTTCTATTTATTTTTTTTTCTTAATTGTTTCTTTTATTTTGTTGGTTTCCTGCTGATTGCCCAATCTTTTGAATTTTTACTTATAATAAATTAATATTTTATTAATGAGTACCAAAAGCTCTAAGGGGTTTCCAGCATATAGTGAAGTTTATAGAAGGCACATAATATTTTAAGCATACAACTTAAAGGTAAAAAGGAAAAGATTTTGTAAAATGTTTAATTTATTTAACCTTCAAACTAGATAACAAGGTTAGAAAATTAATGAATTGTCTTTTACTATTCATGTTTTCTTAATACTCATTATTTCTAAATAACCTGTTTCTGTAAGATGTTTTTTGAAACTACCATATATTAAACTTTTTCTCAATCTTTATATTTATTCCTTAAGAATTTGTATTTATTTAAATATTCTATTTATGAGGTTTGTCTAATAGAAGGTAAATCTATATATCCATCTACTTCTAATAATCCAGTTAAATATTGACCAAATTCTTCTTTTAAATTAAATTTAAGTTGTTAAATTCCTATTTGTCTAGATAATAGAATTTTGATTGTTTCTCTAGATATTACTTTAGCTATATTATATGAATATATGATTTTTCAATATAAATCTTTTTTTTTTTCCAGTACCTTCTGTTATTATATCTCTAAATCATAGTATCATACCAAATACTGTTAAAGTAAACCCTAAACTTAATAATTGTCCACCATGAGTAAAACCTTGCATATACATAACTGCACCTAAAGTTAAACTCAATAATGAAAAACTAACTAATATAGGTCATGGTGATTGATCTACTAAATGATAAGGAAAAGCTTGAAATTGATTTCTATTTATTTTATTCATTTTTAAATTTGTTGTTTTTTTATTTATTTAGACTAAAGCGTAATTATTAATATAAACTTATATTTTTTCAATATAAAATAATAAAATTAATATCTAAAATTTTAGATATGATTAATTACTTAGTATGTTATTAAATTAAAATTATTTTAATTTATGTTATTTTGTTTG
>Ga0209167_10000333_pt1 | contig 38882 bp, 37 predicted proteins | sample Coa_R1_9_FD_187154 | JGI IMG/M metagenome (GOLD analysis project Ga0209167, IMG submission 187154) | Surface soil microbial communities from Centralia Pennsylvania, which are recovering from an underground coalmine fire - Coalmine... | ecosystem: Environmental > Terrestrial > Soil >...
GCCGCACAGGGTCTGGGGAGCGTTGCAAGTCGTGGCTGCGTTATTACTGGCATTTGCATTTGCGTTGCTGGCTCCGCCGCACACGCCCTGGGCGCACTTTTGTCCGGCTGCGCAAACGACGCCGCAGGCACCGCAGTTCCTCGGTGCAAACGCCGTGTTGACGCAGCGCCCGCCGCACAGGGTCTGAAGCGGTTTGCAACTCGTGGTTGCGTTGGTACCCGCGTTGGCATTTGCGCCGGCATTTGTCGCCGCGTTTGTGGCATTTGTGGCGGCATTAGTGGCCACGTTTGTGGCGGCGTTTGTGGCATTTGTGGCGGCATTAGTCGCGGCGTTTGTGGCGGCGTTTTTGGCACTTGCCGCGGCATTTGTGACGGCATTCGTGGCGCCACTTGTGAATGCATTTGCGCCGGCATTTGCGCCGGCACTTGCGAAGGCATTCGCGTTGGCATTCTTGCTGGTTCCGCTGCACACCCCGTCGGAGCACGTTAGACCGGGTCCGCAAACGACACCGCAAATGCCGCAGTTCTCGGCGGCGCTGAGGACGTTCCCGCAATTGGAGGAACCCTGCGCGCGCGCCTGGTGCGGCACCAGCACAAAGAGCAGCGTGGCAATCAACGCCGTCAGATTGGCAGCCTGCGCGAGCAATCGAACCAGACTATAGGTGCATTCGCAGGCACGCCCGAACGGTCGGAACCCGGGGCGCAGGTGGAGCCAGTCCTTGCCGATATCGATGCTGATGCTACGCATAGAATCAGTCCTCATGTAGGCAGTAGCGACGAGCCACCGATTCCGCGCGCAAGTTGGTCGCGGAATGGTTTACCAAGCGAACTCGAACCCCGCCGTCGCGCCGTTTGTCGCGATCGGCGTCACCATGGATGCTTATATAACGAAAAGCGGTTCGCGTGCGAATGTCCGCGAGTCATCAGACTAGCGAGCAACCGACAGTAATCTTCACTTCTCAACATCATCATGCCGATGCAATCGTGTTGTCCTGAATTTGTGCGACGCACCAGCGCCGACAGGCAAGGCCGCTTGACCGCCCCTGCCCTGTTGCTGCGCAGCTGGAAAAACGGCTTGTAACCTGCTGGAATATATCGGGGAGACAAGCAGATGGCTGCCTGCCGTAGAATCATCGACCGCAGCTGCTCCTCACGACGAGTGAAATTCGAGCTCACGCCGCAACCCCTGGTATGGAACTCAATCGCACTGAACTCGCTGGCTGCGCTGCAACAGTGTTAGAAATCGTTGGTCGCCGCTATTGCGGTGCCGCGGCGCCGCGCCTAGCATTCAGACGTCGCGCGTGCATCACCTCCGAGGATTGCGATGGAGGATGTGCTGTTCCTTGCCGGTCGTCTGCTACTGGCAGCCGTTTTCGGGGTGGCCGGATTCTCTAAACTTGCCTCCGTGGCGCGCGCGCGCGAGGGCATTATAGAGTTTGGCGTTCCAACGTCCCTTGCGACCCCGACTACGGTTGCGCTGATTTCCTGCGAGCTTGCCGTAGCCATCGTGCTCCTCCGCAGCGCGACCGTGTGGTACGGCGCAATCGGCGCCCTCGTCCTGCTGTCCATCTTCAGTGTCGCGATCGCAGCCAATCTGCTGCGCGACCGCCGACCCAACTGCAACTGCTTCGGGCAACTGAAGGCTGCACCGATCGGCTGGCCGACTTTCGCCCGCAACGTCGCACTCGGAGCCGTTGCTGTGCTTGTCATCGCCTACGGACGTGATGCCCAGGCACACGTTGCCTGGACGGTTTCGCTCACCGCTACCGAATGGCTGTCGATGACCGTGGTGCTGGTCTTCCTCGCCCTGCTCGGTTTCATCGCCACGCTGCTCGCGCAGGTCCTTCGCCAGCAAGGGCGCATGCTGTTGCGCTTCGAGGGGATCGAGGAACGTCTCGGAATTGCAGTAAGGCGCGCACCGGCTGCGCCGCGTGCCGGCCTGACTCCCGGAACGCCTGCGCCCGCATTCACGCTGCCGGATCTCGAGGGTATATCGAGGAGTCTCGGGTACGTTCTGAGCGCGAAGAAGCCAGCACTATTTGTGTTCTCCAACCCCGCCTGCGGTCCGTGCCAGGCGCTGCTGCCTGAGATTGCCGAATGGCGGCGCGAGTTGCACGACACCCTCACGATCGCCTTGATTACTGAAGACTCGGCGGACGCGAATCGCGCCTACGCGCCGGTTGTCGGCGCAGATCGGGTGTTGATGCAAAGCAAGCGCGAGGTTGCAGACGCCTATGATGCCAACGGCACGCCCGCGGCTGTGGTCATCAGCGCGGACGGCCGCATCGCGAGCTTTGTCGCACAAGGTGCCGAGGCGATGCGACGGCTGGTACAGGCGGTCCGCGCAGGCGAACTGCCGGTGCTCACAAGTCCGCCGCCCGTAGCTGTCGGTGAGGCCGCTCCTGACTTTGCGTTGCCGACGCTTGCCGGAGGCCGAATCGCGCTCGCCGAGCTGCGTGGCGCGCCGGCGCTGCTCCTGTTCTGGAATCAGCATTGCGGCTTCTGCCAGCGAATGCTGCCGGAGCTGCGGGCGTGGGAAGCCAAGGAGGCGGCCAACGCTCCGCGATTGATCGTGATCTCCGACGGCAACATCGAAGCTCACCGCGGCCTGGACTTAGCTGCGACGGTCGGCCTCGACGAGGGATCGCGCATCGCCCGGGCGTTTGGTGCCAATGGGACGCCGATGTCGATACTGCTCGATAGCGAAGGACGGATCGCTTCGGCCCTGGCCGCCGGCGCGCAGGCATTCTTCGCGCTCGCTCATCGAGAACTGTCCTCCGGCGACACTGTCCGCATGACCGCAACTGCAGGTTCACTCGCATGAATCACTGGTTCGACGACCTGACGAAGCAGCTAGCCGCGGACACGCTGTCGCGGCGATCGGTCCTTGCCGCCGCCACCGCGACCCTGGCGGCCGTCGCGACCGGCACGGGTTGGCCGAGGTTGCTGTCTGCAGCAGCGCTCAAGAACGCTACTCGAGCTCAGCCGAACGGCTATAAGGGCGTGCCCCCGGCCCCAGTGAAACTCAAGTATGGACCCTGCACGCTGACCAGCACCGGAACGGTCCTCAAACATGAAATGACCAGCCAGACGACGTCGGGTGGCAAGACGGTGGTGTTGCACGCAACCCGCGCGTCGGATCAGAAGGGAATGACGTTCAACAAGACGGTGCTGATTAACGGCAAACAACAGTTCCAGATCACCCACGTATCGACGGAATCCTCGAAGGCGGTCCGGGTGACGATCGGCGATGCATTCGGCTTCAAAGGAGCCCAATTGGCGACCGTTGACGGCGGTAAGACGCTGACCGGTCAGGTCGATGGCCGGGCGATCGTTCCGTTCGTGAACGGGTCGAGTAAAAAGCTCGAATTTGCCGATCGCAAACCCTGGAACGTCAAGGAGACACCAGGCGCGCGCGACGCCGTCAAAGCGGTGATCACAAAGGCCAGCCAGGACTCCGCACTCTGCGGCTCGCAATTGGGCAGCGCCACACCCGCCGCCGCGTCTGGTGAACGTCACGGCGAGCCGCAGATGACGGCGGCGATCGTAAGCGCAATAGCAGCAGTAACCGGAACGGGAACGGCAAGAGCTGCGCCCGGATACAGTGAGTACCCGGCCGAGGGCGGGAAGCAGATCTCCGCGATCAACCTGAACGCCTACCTGAAGCCCGCCTGCGTTGCGTGCGGCAACAAATGCGATCCGGGCGCATTTACCGGCTTTGTCGATGCTGTCGAATGCGTTTTGTCGATCATTTTCCTGTACGACCCCGGTCCGTGCTCGTCCTGGGTCAACCTGACGAGTCAGCAAGAGAAGTGCTTCGAGAAATGCAACGCGGACCCAGCGTGCCTCGGGCAATTGTGTATCCCCAAGCCTCACACGGCCGTCGCGATGATTCCGACCTGCAATAAGGGCGACATTTGCCTCAAGGACGCTCCGGGCTACTGCTGCCCGAACGGCTATCCCAACGTGTGCGTCGGCGGCTTCAGTACCGACTGCCCGAGTTACGAGGCCGGCTGTCCTCCGGAGGACTACAACAATTTCTGCTGCGCGCAGGACTCGGTCTGTCTCACAGACTCGTCACCCGACCTTTCCTACAACTGGAAGGGCGGCAGCATCGCATTGTGCTGTCCAAAGGAGCGCGTTTGCGGCACCAAGGTCGCGAATCCTCCCCCCGCGGACGCTTGGATGCAGGTGGGCACGGTCTATCAAGGGACCTGCTGCCCCCCCGGGCTGGTGTGCGCAGAGGCGGCGCTGCCTGGGATGGCCGGTCATCGCGAGTGTTGTGAGTCACACAAAATCCGTAATGGCAAGTGTTGCGACGGCAACTGGTGCGGCGACCAGTGCTGCTCGGGACCCTGCAACGGCGACAAGTGCGCCGAGCTTTGCCTGGGCGGATACACCACCGACGGCAAGTGCTGCAAGACCGGAAATGCGTGCGGCAAGATCTGCTGTCCGTCCGGCTGCGCCGATGCAGCGACTTCCACGTGTGGGTCGAGCACCAATAATCTGCCGCCGCCGAAATAGGCGGCTGGATTCCCAGGGAGCTTGACGATTGGGGTGGGAACCGTCGGTATAATTCGGTTGGTCAGTGCCGATCCGACAGCGCGCGGATCTTCTCGGCAAAGACCGCATAGGGCTGGGCACCGACGATCATCGTTCCCACGAAAAGCCCATCCCTGACCGTCGGGCCGAGCACGAACGAGGGAGTTCCCGTTATACCCAGCCGCGCGGCGTCCGCGGCGTCGCGCTGCACAGCTGCATCGTATTTGTTCTGATCCAGGCAGCGCGTGAACGCGGCCATGTCGAGATGCAGAGAACGCGCGTACGCGAGCAAGTCGGCATGTTGCAGCCTCCGCGAATTGATGATTAGTAGGTGACGCATCGTCCAGAATTTCTGTTCGTCGCCTGCGCAGCGTGCAGCACCAGCCGCTTGAGTGGCATGATCGTGCATGGGCAGCGGCAGATCGCGGCTGATGAAGCGCACCTTGCCGGTGTCCACAAAGTTCTTCTTGATCTCTTCAAACACCGTCGTGTGGAAACTGCGGCAAAACGGACATTGATAGTCGGTGAATTCGACCAGGGTGAGCGGCGCGTCGGCGCTTCCCAATACCGGCGAATCACCAAGCGTCATCGAGACTTGTTGATCGGCGGGGTCGGCCACCTGCGCGGCCGCCGGTGCGTTTCGTTCCAGCAGCTGACGTATCGCCCGCAACTCGGAGATGATCTCATTCGCCTGTGCGGATGTGATCGCCGGTTCATTTGCCGGCTGCGCGTGCGCGGCTGTGAGCGCCGTGGTCAGTATGAGAACACTGCCGGCGGCGATCCGGCGGGAATTGGCGCTCAACATGCTGCGGGACACTAACTCACAGCGCAGCCCCCGGCAACACATCGCGTGCCCACCGCTGTCCACCGGACGGGGGACCCACCCCGCGGGTGTACGTTGAGGCGCTGCCTACGCTGTGGTGATCAGCGCGAGGTTTCCGAAAACCAGTTCACTTCCCAGCTCTTGCCGCCGTCCGCGGAGAATGACTGCTCGAAGTGCGGCGTATCCGAATTGGTCTTCGACCAAATGAAGCGAATCAGGATGCTCTTGCCGTTAAAAATGTCCTGGGCGCAAAACTCGCCCACGCCATCCTTGAACTCACCGATCTGCGGCACGACCAGCAGGCCATCGTTGCTGTTGGCCCAGTAGAGCCGCCACTGGTGACTCTCGGGGTTGTAGGTGCGCAACGTCAGGCCTTCGATGTGATCGTGGCAGGCAACACTCAACGCGGGAGTCGTGAACGACCCTGCCTGTGGCGCCGGCAGGTGGCTGTTCCGCAGCCGCCGGGGAAGTCCGGTAGCGACAGGGCTTAAGCGCAAGTGTGGGGCCGGTCGCGCCCGGGAACGCCGGGGGCCGGCCGTTGTCATTAGGCGGGGGCTCTTCTATGGCTATCCCGGCGGGTGCATCATGGAAGACTACATCGGGCGGCCGAAGGGCAGACCGTTGTTACGGAACGAAAGACGCAACATGAACAGGTCTCTGGCACTCATCGCGCTCTCGCTCGCTGCCTGCACAGCCAACGCCGCCGACTGGCCGTACAACGAAAAGGCGGACGCCCCGGCGGACGTGAGGCACGCGCTTAAGGTTGCGCAGGCCGATCACAAGAAAGTGCTGCTCGTTTTCGGCGCCAACTGGTGCCAGGACTGCCGCGACCTCGACAAGGCGCTGCAGGGCAGCAGCCGGGCGCTCATCGAAGGCAAGTTCGAAGTCGTGAAAATCGACGTCGGCAACTTCGACAAGAACCTTAGCCTGGCCCAGCACTATGGCAATCCGATCAAGATGGGGATCCCGGCGGTGGTGGAACTCGGCGCCGATGACCAGGTGATCTACTCCACCAAGGGTGGGGAGCTTGCGGATGCGCGCAAGATGGGCGAGCAGGGCATCTACGATTTCCTATCGGCCAAGCTCGCCGTCACGCCGCCCGGCGCTGCCGTCACGCCCCCAGGCGCCGCCGGCGGGCAGCACCTCATTCCCATGTCGCGGGCGAGGTTCTGGGGCTGGTAGTCGTCGGGGTTCGGGAGACTATCAGACGTGGACTGAGGCCTGGCACTCACCACCCGATCCCGTAATCCTCGCCGTGGTTGCTCGACCCGCCCCATAAAGTGCCGTGGTCCTGGTCTACGAATATCGCGTTGATGGGACCCGAGCTGCGCTCCTCGAACTCGAGCGCGTAACCCATGCGCATGAGCTCCTCACGCACCCAGGGTGGCGTCGCGGTGTTGACCGTGAGTCGCCCGGGAAAGGACTCGTGCATGCCGAAGGAATCGCGCATCTGGTAGCTCGTGATGTTGGCCGCTTCGGTTGCCTGCTGCACCGGCATCCCGAACTCAACCACATTGAGGAAGAACTGCAGCAGGTTCTGATCCTGGGTGTCGCCGCCCTGGACCGAGAAGACGAGAAACGGCTTGCCTTCCTTCAGCGCGAGCGTGGGCGTAAGGGTCGCGCGCGGCCGCTTGCCCGGGACGAGCACGTTGTAGGGGTCTTCCCGTGCGTCGAGCACGAAGGATTGCATGCGCTGGCTCAGGCCAATGCCGGTGTGACCGGCGATCACCGCCGGCACCCAGCCCCCGCTCGGGGTCACCGACACCGCCCAGCCTTTGTCATCCGCTGCTTCGACACTCGTGGTTCCCAGGCGAAACGTGCGATCGAACTCGGCCATGCTGGTGGGTGTTGGGGTGGGTGCTGGCATTTTCGTGTGCCACTGCCCGAGGATAGAAAGATAGGGATTCGTGCCGCCCTCGAAGGGATACGGGTCGCCGGGCCGGATGTCCGGGTCGTTGTGATCGGCTCGCACGAGTTTGGCGCGTTCGCGCGCGTAATCCTTTGAGAGCAGTCCCTTGATCGGCGGGGCGGGCGAAAAGTCCGGATCGCCGTAATAGAAATCGCGGTCGGCGTAGGCGAGGTTCATCGCCTGGTAGAGGGTATGAATGTAGCGGGCGCTGTCGTAGCCCATCGCCTTGAGATCAAAGTTCTCGAGGATGTTGAGCGCCTGCAGCATCACCGGGCTCTGCACCCAGGTGGTGAGCTTGTACACGTCGACGCCCTTGTAGCGCGTATGGACCGGCTCCTCGATTTTCACTTTCCAGTTGGCGAGATCCTCCGCCGTGAAGAGCCCGCCAAGATCGCGCACCGCGCTCACCAGATCGCGCGCGATGTCGCCGCGGTAAAAACGCTCGTAAGCGGCGTAAATGGCGGCCTTGCGGTCCTTGCCGGCGGCGCGCGCGTGCTTTTCCGCCTCCACGAGCTTGCGCAGCGTCGCGGCCAGATCAGGCTGACGGAAAATCTCGCCAACTTCCGGCGCTTCGTGCTCCTTACCCAGGTGCACCAGCATCACGCGCCTGGAGTCCGGCCACTCTTTCAGATGGGCCTTGAAGTGCTCAATGGTGCTGACCAGCTGCGCTTCCATGGGATAGGCGTCCGCCAATTCGATGGCGGGCGCGAGCACCTGGCCCAGGCTCATGGTGCCGTACTCGGCGAGCATGGTCATGAGTCCGCCGGGGGTCCCCGGCGTGACGGCGGCGAGCGGGCCGAACTCCGGCGGATACTGCATGCCGAGCTTGTGGAAGTACTCAGGCGTCGCGCCCGTGGGGGCAACGCCTAAGCCGTTGATGCCGATTACCTTGCCGGTGTTGGGGTTGTAGATGAGCGCCTGCGTCTCACCGCCCCACGACAGCGTGTCCCACATGGTCGAGGTCGCCGCGATCATCGCGCACGCCGCATCCACCGCATTGCCGCCCTGCTCGAAGATCTTCGCGCCCGCGGTCGCCGCGAGCGGTTTGCCGGTCACGGCCATCCAGTGCCGTCCGTGCACGGCCGGTTTCTGGGTGCGCCCCTGCGCCTGCGGCCCACCGAAAATGACGCTGTCACTCACCATAGCCGTCATCGCGCTGCGCGCGATGCCGCCAGCGCTCGCGCGCTTCTTGTTCGTCTTTTGCGGATCGGCATGGTCGCCGCCTCATTTGCCATCGGGGTGCATGTGGCCTCAATGAGCATATGGCAGACTTCCGGGCGTGCCAACCGTGAGCGCACTGTTCGTCTATCCGGTGAAGTCCATGCGTGGCATTGCCCGCGCGCAGGTGCTCCTCGCCGCCACCGGCCTGCAGTGGGACCGTCAGTGGATGGTGGTGGATGCGAAGGGCACGTTCCTCAGCCAGCGCACCCATCCGCGCCTGGCGCGCATCGTGCCCGAGATCACCGCGGATGCTCTGGTACTGAACGCTCCCGGGATGCCTGGCCTGCAGGTCCCGCTGACAGCCACCGGTGAAGAGGTGGCGGTGCGCGTCTGGAAGGATGCCTGCGTTGGCGTTGAGCAGGGCGCCGCCGCCCACGAGTGGGTGAGTCGCGTCCTTGACCGGCCGGTGCGACTCGTGCGTGTGGCTCCTGACATGGAACGCGCCGCGAACGTTGAGTTCGCGGGCACGACTCCCGCACCGCTGACTTTTCCGGATGGTTACCCGGTGTTGGTTTGCAACGAGGCCTCACTGGAGGACCTGAATGATCGCCTGCGCGAGCGGCTACCGATGGAGCGCTTCCGGCCGAACATTGTGCTCAAGGGGCTGCCCGCCTGGGCTGAGGATCACATCGACACGCTGAGCATCGGACCGGTGACGCTGCGCCTGGTAAAACCCTGTACGCGTTGTGCGATTCCCTCGCTCGATCACCGCACGGGCGAGCCCGCGACCGACCCGCTGCCCGTGCTGCGCAAGTTCCGCCTCAGCAAGGCGCTGCGCGGCATTACCTTTGGCGAGAATGCAGTGATCGTCGCCGGCGGTGACGGTGCCGCTATCGAGCGTGGCGCGCCGTGTCAAGTCAGCTTCGAGTCGCCCTGACCGGGTCCCTGCCCCACGGCCGCCGCGGCAGGCGCCAGCGTGCACCACCGCCACAAGTTAAGACCCGAACTGTGCGCGGCGCACGACTGCCCACTGGGCCTTTCCGCCAAACTTTGTGGAATTCAGCCCAGGGAAAAGTGTGAACCAGTCGGCATTCGCTATTGGCGTGCTCGGCGGCGTCTGCGTCAGCCTCGCGCTGGCGCTCGCGTGGCGCCTGCGACCACAGGGGCGACGCTGGCGGGCGCGCGATGCCACGCAGCAGGACGCCTTCGAGCAGTGGCCGACGAGCGCCCTGGTCGTTGACCTGACCACCTATCAGATCGTGTCGGGCAATCCCGCGATGATGCGCAGCGTCGGCTACAGCTTCGCGGAGCTGTGTGCGCTGCACCTCTCGGACGTGCTCACCTGCGACGGGGTGGACGCGAAGGGACTGCTGGAACAGCTGCAGTCGGCGACTTTGCGCACTCCTGTGGAGATGCACCAGCACTGCAAGGACGGTTCGGTCCGTAACGTCGAGGGGACCTGCCATCGCATGACCCTCGGCACCCGTGAGGTGGTCGCGCTCGGCGTGCACGACGTCACCGTGCGGCGCCGCGCCGAGACCAAACTCCTGGAAAAGCAGCAGCAGCTGGACCACCTCGCGCACCACGATCATCTCACCGGCTTGCCGAACCGCCTGTACCTGGCGGCGACGCTCCCCGGACTGATCGAGGAGGCGAAAAACAGCGGCAACATGCTGGCCGTGCTGTTCCTGGACCTCGACCGCTTCAAGCACGTCAACGACTCGCGCGGCCACGATACCGGCGACAAGCTCCTGAAGACGGTGGCGCAGCGTGTGCGCTCCACCGTGCGTGCCCAGGATCTGGTGGTGCGCATGGGGGGCGATGAATTCGTGGTCATCCTGCGCGGCGTCAGTGACACCGAGACCGTCAGCGACACCTCCAGCCGCATCACCGAGGCGCTGTCGGCGCCGATGATCGTCGATGGGCGCACGCTCGTGACCACGGTCAGCATCGGCGTCAGCCTCTACCCGCGCGACGGCGCGGACATGGGTGAGCTCCTGCGACATTCTGACACGGCGATGTATCAGGCCAAGGACAAAGGCCGCAACAACTTCCAGATGTTCAGCCCGGCGATGGACAAGCGCTTGAAAGAGCGCATCGCCATCGAATCGAGCCTGCGTACGGCGCTGCAAAGCCGCCAGCTCGAGGTGCACTACCAGCCCATCGTCGAAATCGAAAACCAGCGCGTGACGGCGCTCGAGGCGTTGTTGCGCTGGAAACACCCCAACCATGGCTACGTGCGCCCGGATCGCTTCGTGACCATCGCCGAGGAGGCCGGCCTCATCGTGCCCATCGGCGAGTTCGTGCTGCAGCGCACGCTCGAAGACATGGCGCAGTGGCGCCAGGCCGGTGGCCAGCTGGTGCCGGTCGCCATCAACGTCTCGGCGGTGCAGCTGCAGCGCTCGAATCTAGCGGAGTCGATCTCGCGCCTCACCAAGCAGTACGGCTTTGAGCCGGCGATGCTGCAGGTCGAGCTCACCGAGAGCGCGGTGTTCGAACGGCGCGAAGCGCGCGCCCGGGAGGCGAGCCAGGATGCGGTCGGGAAACTGCGCGAGCTCGGCGTGCATATCGCCATTGACGACTTCGGCACCGGCTACTCGAGCCTCTCGTACCTCAAGCGCTGGCGCGTCGACACCCTGAAGATCGACCGCAGCTTCGTGCGCGATCTGGTCACCGACATGAGTGATCTGGCGATCGTGAGCGCGATCATCGCCATGGCGCGGCATCTGCACATCAAGGTCGTCGCCGAGGGCATCGAGGGCTGGCCGCAGCTGGAGAAAGTCCGCCAGCTCGGCTGCACCTACGCGCAGGGGTATCTCTTCGCCCGGCCGACGCCGGCCGCCACCTGCCTCACCTATCTCTCGGGGCAGCCGCTCGATCTTACCCAGCGCCTGCCGGTGCTCGATCTCGAATCTACTGGAAGCGGTGAACGGGTGCAGGCACTGCGCGCTTAAGGGTTGCGGCCCCGCGTTCGGCTTTTCCGGACGTGCGAGAATGGGCCATGCCGCAGATTTCCGCCGACGGCCACGAAAGCTCCGCTGCCGGTGCTGCGCAGCAATGCGCCGACGCGGTGCTCATGATTCGTCCCGCAGCCTTCGGCTACAACGCCGAAACAGCCGTGACCAACACTTTCCAGCACCAGGATGCCGGCGATCCGACGGCGACCGCGCAGCTGGCGCGCGCCGAGTTCGAGCAGCTTGCGCACGCGCTTGAGAGCGAGGGTGTGCAGGTGATCGCAGTCGACGACACGGCCGCGCCGCCGAAGCCCGATGCCGTGTTCCCCAACAACTGGGTCAGCTTCCACGCCTGCGGGACGGTGGTGCTGTACCCTATGCAGAGCGCCAGCCGGCGTGCCGAGCGCCGCCAGGACGTGGTCGAAGCGGTGGTCAAGGCGAGCGGTTTCAAGCTGGTGCACCTGCTGGATCTCACTCACTACGAGGCGCAGGGGAAGTTTCTGGAAGGCACCGGGAGCCTGGTGCTCGATCACACCGGGCGCGTCGCCTACGCCTGCGCCTCCGCGCGCACGCACCCGGAAGTGGTGGCGGAGTGGGCGCGCGAGCTTGACTACGAGCCGGTGATTTTTCAGGCCGCGGATGCGGGCGGCATGCCGCTCTATCACACCAATGTCCTCATGTGCATCGGCGCGCGGGCGGTCGTCATCGGCACAGGGGCGATCGCCGCTTCCGACCGCGAGCGCGTGCTGGCACGACTCACCGCGAGCGGACGGGAAATCATCGACGTCGGACAGGCCGGGATCGGACAGTTCGCAGGCAACATGCTCGAGCTCGCGAGCTGGGACGAGGCGCTCGGGGATTGCCGCGTGCTTGTGATGTCGCAAAGCGCGCGGCGCGCCCTCGAGCCCGAAGCCTTCGCGCAGCTTTCCGGGTGCACTGATGCCGTGCTCACCGTTCCCGTGCCTACCATTGAAGCAGTGGGCGGCGGCAGCGTGCGCTGCATGATCGCCGAAGTGTTCAGGCCCTCGTGATCGAGCTCATCTTAAAGGTAGCGCTGTCGTACCTGCTGGGCTCCGTCATCGGGGGGCTCCTCATCGGGCGTCTGAAGGGCGGCGTGGACATCCGCAAGTCCGGCAGCGGTAACGCCGGCGGCACGAATGCCTTGCGCACCCAGGGCGCGGGGTTTGCGTTCTGGGTGATGCTCATCGACATCGGCAAAGGATGGCTCGCGACGGCCGTCGTGGCGCGCGCCGCGCTGCCAGGCACGTTGCTGAGCGTGACTGAAGCGCCGCTGCACGCCTGGTGGGTCTCGGTGTGCGGTATCGCAGTGCTGCTCGGGCACGTGTATCCGGTCTGGTATGGATTTCGCGGTGGCAAGGGCGTGGCGACGCTCCTCGGTGCAGCCGCCGGTATTGCCCCCTGGCTGCTCCTGCCCATGCTCCTGACATGGCTGCTCGCGGCGGTGCTGTTCGGTTACGTGGGGCTCGCGTCCATGCTGGCCGCCTGCGCTTTGGGTGTGGCGATCTCAGTCAGCGCACTCACGCCGCGCGTCCCGCTGCTGAGTTTCGGGATCGTGAGCGCGGTCCTCATCGCCTTTACCCACCGCGCCAACATCGCCCGCATGCGCACCGGTTGCGAGCCGCGCGCCATGCGGTTGTGGCTTCTGGGCATGGGTGGCAGAGGCAACCTCACGTGAAGGCACCGGCCGTTCCCCTCGTCGCCCGGGTGTTCACCGCGCTCTCCACTGGTGAGTTCACCTCCGGGGAGGCGTTGGCGGAGCGTCTCGGGGTGAGTCGCAGTGCCGTGTGGAAGGCAACCGGGGCGCTTAAGAGTCTGGGTGCGACGCTGCACGCGGTGCGCAATCGCGGTTACCGCCTGGTGACGGGCGGGGAGCCGCTCGAGGCGGCGCGCGTCCGCGCGCGACTGCCGCCGGAACTGGCGCGGCGCGTGCGCCAACTCGATGTCGCCTGGTCGGTGGACTCCACCAGCACCGCACTCCTGTCGCGCCCCAATCCGCCGCCGGGTTTCGCGGAGGTTCTGCTCGCTGAATACCAGACTCACGGGCGCGGGCGGCGCGGGCGCAGCTGGATCGCCCCTCCCGGCGGGGCGATCTGCCTGTCGTTGTCGTGGACGTTCCAACAGGCGCCCGAGGACCTGGGCGCGCTGGGACTCGCGATTGGGGTGTGCACCCTGCGCGCGCTCAACGAGTTCGATCTTGCCGGAGTTGGGCTCAAGTGGCCGAACGACATCCTCATCGATGAGCGCAAGCTCGGCGGGATTCTCATCGACCTGCGCGCGGAAGTCACAGGTCCCGCATGCGTCGTGGTCGGCTTGGGGCTCAACGTGGCGCTGGGCTCGGCCCTGTTGCGGAAAGTTGCAACGACGGGTCTGCCGGCTACCGATCTTCTGACGGCAGGCATGGAGCGGCCCTGCCGCAATTCTCTTGCCGCTGCCGTGATCGCCGCGATCTTGCGCGCCCTGCCTGAGTTCGAACGCCAGGGACTGCGTCCGTTCGTGGACGAATGGCGTAGCGCGGACGTGCTGCATGGGCGCCCGGTCGATGTGCACGCGGCAGACGGCGTCGCGCGCGGACTCGCCCGGGGCATCGACGTGCACGGGGCGCTGCTCATCGAGACGGTGCAGGGCGTGCGGCGATTCATCTCCGGGGACGTGACCGTGAGGCCTGCCTGATGGCGATGCTGCTGATCGATATCGGCAATACCCGCATCAAGTGGGCGCGTTTTGACAACGGGCGGCTTGGCGCGCGTCGCGCCGCGACCCACGCTGGCTGGCGGGTGGAGGATTACACCCGCCGTGTGATCGGCCCCGCACGCGGCATCACGCGGGTCCTCGTGGCGAGCGTCGCCGGCAAGAAGATCGACCGGGCATTTGCCGCCGCATCGCGCAGCGCAGGCGTCAAGGCGCAGTTCATATCCGTACCGCGTCGGGGTGGTGGGGTTACGGTCGGCTATGACGAGCCCTGGCGCCTCGGGGTCGATCGATACGTTGCGGCCGTGGCCGCGCATCATCTCTTCAAGGGCGTGCCGGTGTGGGCGGTGGGCGTTGGCACCGCCATGACGCTCGATCTCATTGCGGCCGACGGCAAGCACAAGGGAGGGGTTATCGTTCCGGCACCTGCCCTGATGGTGGACACGCTGCTGACCCGCACCTCCGGCATTCGCCGCCGCGCGCGCGGCGGGGCGACCGGCCCCAGGGGTCTCCTGGCGCGCTCCACGCGCGCCGCCATCCGGCAAGGTGCCCGCTTCGCCGCCGCGGCGCTCATTGATCGCGCCGTGGCAGAGGCGGAGGAGCTCATCGGCAAGCGGCCGTTCGTGGTGGTGACGGGTGGGGAATCCGCCGCGGTACGCCCCTTGCTGAAGAGTCCCGCGGCAGGCGTCCCGGACCTGCTGCTCAAGGGACTGGCGGTGTTGGCGCAAGAGCTGCCGGCGTCCCCGGCGCGGCGTAGTTGAACTAGAATCCTCACGTGCGCCACGTCCTCTTCGCGCTCCTGTTCGCGAATCTCGCCTACTTCGCCTGGTCGCAGTTGGTCGATGCGCCGCGCCCCGTCCCTGAGAACGCGGCGTTCGCGAAGTTACCCAGGCTGAAAATGCGCAACGAGGCGGTGCAGCCGGCTCCGGGTGCCGCCGCCGGGTCAGCGCATAAGGTGGCGCTGAACATGTCCGCGGGAGCCGCCAGCTGCGTGTCCATCGGACCGTTCGGCGACATCGGCAGCAGCGCGCGCGCGGCGGCGGTACTGAAGGACAGGGGCTTCGATCCGCAGCAGCGCGCCGTCGCCGGCGAAACCTCCGACGGGTTCTGGGTGTACGTCGGGGGACTCAAGACCGAGACCCAGGTGGATCGCGTGCGGCAGGACCTCATCTTTCATGGGATCAGCGACGCACATGCCATGGCGGACGCCGGCGCCGCGGACCGACGAGTGTCGGTCGGGCTCTTCAGTGAACGCGAACGCGCCGACAAGCGCGCCAAGCAGGTGCAGAAACTCGGACTCAAGGCCGAGGTCGCCGAACGCAAGCTGCCCGTATCGATGTACTGGGTGGACGTGACGCCGCCGACGCAGAATTCGAGCGTGCCAATTGACGATCTACTGGCGGGAGGCGTTGGTTCCAGGGTAGGGGTCCAAGCCTGTCCGCCGCCGGCCGTGCCAGCCATGACCGCATCTCCCGCAGCAACCGCCGCTGCAACCGCGTCCTCGCAGGCGGGGACTGCCGCGACCCCGAAACTGCCCTGACGAAAGCGGGGCGGGTACAATCTGCGGCCGCGCAAATCCCGGCGCGGCATCGATGCCGGCTTAGCTCAGTGGTAGAGCAGCGGTTTTGTAAGCCGTAGGTCATCTGTTCGAATCAGATAGCCGGCATCATCTTATCTAGCCGTATTCAGAGGTCCTCTCTTTTTATCTCACGACGAAACGAGTACCCGACGCGACTAGCTGGCGTTTTAGGAGATTGGGAGCCCCTCAAGCAGCATAGCCACACGCCACGAGGTGACTGAGCGGCGGCTTCGGGTCAACCCAGCCATCCGCGCAGGCGAATCACGGCGAAGTCGCCGCCGCTACGTCCGTAGAGTCCGGCCGGGGGAACGCCGCTGCCATCTCACGCAGCCAGGCAAGGAGCTGCTGCACCTTCGGCATCGTGACGTACATCTCCGGGCACACGAAGTAATAGGCGCGCGGACACGGCACGATGCGCTCACTGGCCTGCGTGATGCGGCCGGTTGCCAGGTCCTGCGCCGCGAGCGACCAGCGCGTGAGTGCCAGGCCTTGTCCCTGCTCGGCGCCGGCCAGCACTGTCAATGAGTCGTCGTAGGCAGTCCCCCGCTCCTGCCAAGCGACCGTGACTCCGGGGTGCAGCCACCGCGACCATTCTTCGTCGGAGGAGTGCAGCAGGGGAAAGCGCTGCAGATCCGCTGCGTCGCGCAGCGGACCGTATTTCGCGAGCACCTCACGTGTGCACACGGGCACAAACCACTCATCCATGAGCTTCTCGCTATAGAGGCCTGCGCTCGGGCCGGTGCTCATGCGCACGGCCGCATGAAAGTCGCTGCTCGCGAAGTCGACCGCCGCGCGCGAAGTGTGAATGCTCAGCTCGATCTCAGGATGGCGGTCATGAAACTGTGGCAGACGGGGCAGCAGCCATTTCTGCAGGTAGGAGGCCAGCGTGCTGATTCTGAGCGCGCCGCTCAGCCGGTCCTGACGCAGCTGCTGCATCGACTGCTGCAGCGTACCCAGTCCGCGCCGCACGCCCGGGAGCAGCAGCTCGCCTTCGGCGGTCAGGGTGACGCTGCGTCCCTTACGCCGGAAGAGCGGTACGCGCAGGTATTGCTCCAGTGTGCGTATCTGCATGCTCACCGCCGCGGGCGTCACGTGCAGCGCCTCCGCCGCCTCCGTGAAGCTCAGGTGCGACGCGACGCTTTCGAACACGCGCAGACCGTTCAATGGCAACCTCTCGAACCCCGGCAAACGTTTAGTTTTTCTTAATCTTCTATCAGACATCGCGTTTGCTGATCGTGCGTCTCGAGCCGACACTGTGCACCATCAAGTAGGAGGTGTTCTTTATGAAAACCAGCAACTTAGTGGCTCTGATCATAGCACTGATCATCTCGACAGGAGGATTTGAGGCGATCAATCTTCTCTTTACGCACGCCTCAAGCAGCCACGAGCGGCCATCCGAGGCGCTGGTCTTGCGCGCCTAAGAAGGCTGCCATGGCAGTACGCGCTGAAATCGAATTTCTCGCCCCTGGGACCGAGCGCCCCTTTGCCTATGCGCGCGAGACGCCGTCCGGTGCCGAACCGGAGACCGCGCGCTTCGTAAGCCACGCGGTAGAGATACGCGACCTGCGCGGCGGCGAGGTGCTGCGGCTCGATGAACACGGTGGGACGCTCGGGCGTTGGCCGACGCAGGTGCGACGCTTCGATGACGATGATTACGTACGCCAGCGCTACTACCCCGAAAGCGCCGAGATCATCCAGGCCGCCCTCGGGGCCAACCGCGTCGTCGTCTTCGACCACAACGTACGTCGCGGCGGATCGTCTGGTCCGAGGGCCGACGGACACGCCGTCGGCCGGCCGGTGCATCACGCGCACACTGATTACACTCCGCGCTCGGCGCTTGATCGTCTGCGCCACGAGTTGGGGCCGCATGCCGAGGCGGGACTGTCGCGCTACCTGCAGATCAACCTCTGGCGGCCGATCCGCGGCCCGGTGCGGGATGCGCCACTCGCGCTGTGCGACGCTACGAGCGTGGCACCAGATGCCCTGCGCGCCGTCGAGCTGCGCTACCCGGAGCGCACCGGCGAGATCTACTACCTCGTGCACGAGCCCGAGCAGCGTTGGTACTTCGCCTCGAATATGACGGTCGATGAGGCGTGGCTATTCAAGAACTTCGATTCGGCGCCTCCCGGACCGGGCCGCGCTGCGCCGCACAGCGCGTTCACGGATCCGCGTCATCCGAACGTCCCACCGCGCGAGAGCGTCGAGGTCCGCGCACTCGCGCTCTTCCCGTGAAAGAGCAACCCGCAATCAGGGTTGGCTGTCGAAATCACGAAAATGCTCCGCGCCCTAAGCCCTGGCCGACGGCTCGGCCTGATTTGCGTGCGACGGACGCAGTGAACCGCGCTCGCGGAAATGCCAGGCGAATTCCCACAACCAACGGTTCTCTGAGACCATGCGACCACAACCGGTTTGTGTGGAGTTTTGTGGGAATAAGCTCTGCTTTTCGCTGCTCAGTCGTGACAAATGCAACGGGTGTCCCGCGAGCAGTGTTAGTTAGATCAGTTACTTACGAATGCGCATGAAATCTCTTGAAAATGTGTAAACCGCAGGTCATCTGTTCGAATCAGATAGCCGGCATTTCCGTTATCGCTATGATTCATAGGGGCCGAGAGTGTTGCTGGGCGATTGCGTCCCCAAAGCATGCAGGACAAACGCAGTCCCGATCCTCGACCGGAAATAGCTTCGGCAGGTCATCGCACCAGCACCTAGTGCCGCCGATTTCCGCTCCGCAGTGAAAGGCCACACCACATTTGGAGCAGTTCTTCTGCGTGATGTGACCGGGAGTCGAGGCAGGTGTCATCCCCACCTCTCGGCTATCATGCCCCATCATGCGTCCGTCAGCGCAGCTTGAACCACTGCCGGTGACGCTTGACTATTGGTCAGGCGCTGAAAGGCACGCTCCGACGCAATCCAGTCAAACAGTGTCGGATGTAGCAAATGGGCGAGGAGCTCCGTGCCGTCGACAACTCTGAGCCCCGGACGCGCAAAATACGCATTGGCATTGACTGCGTAGACGCGGCCGGCCCGAACGGCTGGTATGTCGGACCAGCCAGGATACGAAAATAGGGCGCACGCCTGCGTCACGGCTTTCGCGAGATCAAAGCCGCATGGCATCACTATTAACACCTCCGGCGCCCACCGAAGCACGTCTTCCCAGGCGATACGAACGGAGTCGGTCCCGCGACGGCCAAGTTCATCGGTACCGCCGGCGAGCCCAACCATTTCCGGCACCCAATGACCGCTACAGTACACGGGGTCGATCCACTCCATGCAAAATACCCGCGGGCGATGGGAGACTTGGCGGGTCTTAGTGGCGATCCTCGCCAGCCTCGCTTGAGCGGCCCAGATCAACTCCCGCGCGCGCTGTGAAGTACCGGTCGCCTCGCCCAAGTCCCGCAGATTGTCGAATATCCCGTCCAGTGACTTCGGGGTCATCGACAGAACGCGTGGTTTGATCGGTAGCGTAGTGAGCAGCTGCGACACCTCGTTTCCAGAAGCTGCGCAGACTTGACACAAATCCTGTGTCAAGATGAGGTCGGGAGCGATATCGCGTATCAGCCGCTCCTCGACCTGATAGAGGCTCAGACCATCCCGCAATCGTTGCGTGACCGCAATATCGATATCCGATTGACTCATGCGCTGCACCGGTAGCACAGGGTGTACGACAACGGGCTTGCTCTTGGCTTCCGGTGGATAGTCACACTCATGACTAACTCCCTTGAGCCGATCGCCCAGACCCAATGCACAAACCATCTCCGTCGCCGACGGCAGGAATGACACGATGCGTTGCATACTTTGTCCGATCAACTGGACAGCGAACCGACCGCACCTCCTTGTTCCCGTAAAGCGGCGAAACGACTTTCGAGCAATCGGAAGCCGCCGAACAGGATCGCGGTATACATCAGATCGCCCAGTAGCGTGTTGCGGAAGAATGGAATCGCGGCAACATAACAGGTGACAAGACCGGGGAACGTCTTCGGGTACAACGAGTCGAAAGCCCAGACGCCGAAATTGGTGACGATGAAAAACACCAGGGCGCTCAACAGAGCCGCGCCAGCGATACGTGGTGCCGTACGGCGCTGCTGCAGTTGAAAGCCGATGCAGACAATTAGCACAAAGCTTAAGTACTGGACCTCCATGTGCTGGTAAAACCCCAGGATGAAATCGCTGATCAGCAGCGCTATCAGAGGCACGACGAACGCCAGCCTGCGGTTCGAAAAATACGCGCCGCCGAACAGCGCCAGCGCCGTGACGGACGTCAGGTTGGGCGGGTGCGGAATTAGCCGCGTGGCGGCTGCCGCCACAATCATCACGACCAAGGTTGTCAACCGCGGGTTGTGCATGTTCGTCTCCTCGTACGTTTTATTAATTTACCGGCACTAAGTCGCAAAACCAGAACGAGTCACGACAGGCGATTTCGCCGATAGAGAAGTCCACTGGTTTTTTGAAACTGGGTCCATCGAAGACAAAGGTGTGGAACTCACCGTTCTCGCCGCATGGATCTGCGCCCGCGGGCAAGTCCGCGAGAAAATCCTCGTCGATCAATCGCCCGGAAAATGCGGGATCAAGCTGCGCTGGATCCACGCACACGATGACCGCCTTGAACCCCAGTCCAATGAACTCGCGGATGAATTGCGTGGTGTCCCGGCCCCACACGGGAAACAATCCCGTCATGTTGAACCGTGCGAGGAGCTGCTCGCGATAGGCCCGGATATCCTGTAGAAACAGGTCCCCAAAAACGACCGCGTTTATCCCCTGGTCGCGGTATGTGACGAAGGTTTCTCCCATTTTTTGTTCATATTCATTGTTGCCCGCACCCTTCGCGATGAAAATCTGTCGAAGGGGGAGTCCAAGACTCTCGGCCTGTCGCTCCAGTAGCACGCGTCGGACCCCATGCATGCTGATTCGATCAAAGTCCCGCGTGATTGTCGTGAGCAGCGCCTCGACGCGGATATTCGGAAACTGTTGCATCTCGTAAAGCGCGAAGCAGCTATCTTTACCTCCGCTCCAGGAGACCAGTACGGCCTGTTCTCGAGCCCTTGCTGTCGGCACTGTGCTCACAGGCTGACTCGCGCGCCCACCACAATGGTTTGCCGCCGTGCACCATAGCCTGCGACCGGCTCGTAATAACAACGCACGGGTGAAGGCATATTGGTCTCGCAGTAACGACTCCAACTGTCGTCACCGCGGCAGTTCCGCAGCTCCCGGCGCACCCCGACCGAAAGCAGGACGACCGCGCAAGGCAGGTTTGCTGGCTCCCGGCTCTTTCGCGCTCATCCGCCTTCCCAGGCATCCGCCTAGTGGCACCATGGACGACCGCTCGCCGGTCACAGTTGCGGGGACAGCCGCGGCGTCATACCGCGTTCCCTTAAATCCCTTGCGGGAACCTTGCGTGTAATTTTGACAGTAACGCAGCATGTCCACGCCGGTCAATCTCACCCGCGCGGTAAACCGTCTCGACCTCTCCTGTGAGATCAAGCGTTGAGAGCGGCTGACGAGACACTAGCAGGTTCTTCGCGGCGGCGACTCATCTGCCAGCACCGCATACAAGTAGCCGAGTGGCTTTTTCTAGTTTGTATCGGCCGACTGTCCTTACTGAGCTGTGTGCGCCGTCCCGCCCTCGCTACCGCTTTAGTGTCGGTCCATGCGGGTCACACACGATTCAGCGCTTCGTCATCCCGACCACGACGAGCACGAGGCCAGCGCCAAGTGCCAGGCCACCGACCCATCCGGGGACGGGGTGCTCCTGCTGCATTTTCGCCTCGATGTCACCAAGCTTGAGCACGCTCTCCTCGCGCGAATAGCTCGGGGGCCGGATGATCATCCACAGGCCGATCACGATCAGGACTGCACCTGAGATCTGCAGAGCACGCATTCAGCACTCCTGGGCAGCATGGGTAACTGCAGATTATTGCCGATGGGGACTTTTGCGGGAATCAGTCGTGCCTTTTCGCCGCTCGGTCGTGACAATTGCAGCGGGCGTCACGCGGCGAGGGTTACTACAATCAGTCGTTTACGATCTCGGCCCTTTGCTGCTAATCCACACGATTTAGGCTGTTTGAAATTTGTAAACCGCAGGTCGTAGGTTCGAACCCTACAGCCGGCAGATAAAACAATAGCTTAGGGGCGCCGAGCTTGGTTTCCATGCATGGTAGGGTCTTCGAGCGGGTACCGCGGCTCGATTATCTGGCGTCTTAGGAGATCGCTTCTTGATGCCGGCCGAAATCCGTCGCGACGGTCACATCGCTTCAGGCACCTGCAATAAAGCCTAGCCGGGGACAAACATCCGGACCGCAGCCACACCCATGACCGCTGTCGCAATCCAGCCAAGGATGATGAGCGGCCGACTCGCAGTGAAATTGCCCATCACAGACTTTTTCGATACCAGCAGGATGATGACGATCATCAGTGGCACCGCGACGACCCCATTAATTACTGCGCTCCAAAATAAGGCCTTCATCGGGCTGATCGGTGAATACTGGATACCGAGACCTGCGAGCACGCTGACAGCGATGACGGAGTAGAACCCGCGAGCGTCAGCTGCCTTGCGTTCCAGACCCCACTTCCACCCCATTGCCTCGGAAAGTGCATATGCGCCGGAACCCGCGAGCACCGGCACGCCAATCAATCCGACGCCGAGAATGCCCAGGGCGAAGAGTAGGTAGGCAAAGTTGCCCGCGAGCGGCCGAAGTGCGCTCGCTGCATCCGCTGCAGTATTGATATCGGTTTTTCCCGCGACGTTGAGCGTCACGGCGGTTGCCAGGATGATGAAGTAAGCGGTGAGATCGGAGTAGAGCATTCCGCTCCAGGTGTCCCAGCGGATGCGGCGCAGCTCTGCAGGTGCGGCGCCAGCATCGCGCATGAGCTCTGCGCTTCCCCGTCCTGCCTGCATGTCCTCGACCTCTTCGGATGCCTGCCAGAAAAACAGGTAGGGACTGATGGTGGTGCCGAATACGGCAACTACTACGGCGGCCGAGGTGGAATTGGGTATAAACCGCGGCCAGACGGTGCGCAGCGCCACTTCACCCCAGGGGACGTGAACCGTGAAAAGGACCGCCGCGTAGGCCAGCAGCGAGAGCGTCAACCACTTCAGGTAGGAGACGTAACGATGATAGGGGACGAACACCTGCAGCAGCAGCGTCAGGGTCACGAAGAACCCCGTCATGAGATGGCGATTGAATCCGGTGACCAGCTCTGCGACTTCCCCCATCGCAGCAACGTCGGCCGCGATATTGAGGGTATTGGCGACGAGCAGCAGCAGCACGACGCCTTGGAGCACGCTAGGGGAAAAGGCGCTCTTGATATTCGCGGCGAGTCCTTTGCCAGTGACCCGGCCGATGAAACCACACATCGACTGGATCGCCGCCATCAGGGGGAAGGCCAGCGGCATAGTCCATAGCATGTTGAGGCCGAACTGCGCGCCCGCCTGGGAGTAGGTGGCTATGCCGCTTGGATCGTCGTCGGCGACACCGGTGATGAGCCCAGGTCCCACGCGCGCCAAGGGATGCTCTTTCAGGCGAGCCCAAAACATCCGACGCGCGGTCTGACGCTGCGGCTCATGGAGCCCCTCTCTAGAGCTGCGCATACGCTTTACTTTACCCAACATTTGCGTGTTCGGTGGGTGACATATCAGCACAGACCGAACCCGCGGTGAACCTTGCAAGAGTTGGGAACTTTGCGGGAATCAGTCGTGCTTTGCGCTGCTTAGCCGTGATCGGTTGAATCGGTTAGACCGAGCGGCAGCATCGCTTGATTGCCCTGACTTTAGCGACTTAGGCTTGCGAGTGTCGGCGTCTCGCGGGGTGCCCTGATCAACCGGGCAAAGTAACGATGCTCCGATGAGTCCGGCGCGGTGACTCCGAAGAAATCTCTCGAAAATTGAGCCTAAGGTCCATCTGTTCGAGTCAGATAGCCAGCATCATCTTATCTCACTGGATTTACAGACACTTGCGGTGTGCGCGGGAATTTCTGTCGACTATGGATGCTCCTGCTCGCGCCAGACGCGAACGTGCTTTATCCGGCGCGGGGTGCAGTCAGCATCGGACCATACCGAATCGCGAACAGGGCAAAGCTCGCGACCCATAATGCGGCGGAGATGCTGACGAGCGGCAGGAACCACCCGCCCGCAACGCTTCCCACAACTCTGGTGGCTGCGGCGAGATTGACCAATACGTAGATCAAAGCGGTTACGCGGTCGCCTTCCAAGGGGCGGCCCGTGTGTCCTAGTGCCACCCGGGTCATGATGGCGAGAATCATCGTGCCTATAGCGCCTGCCGTGAAGGCGTGGATAGCCGCAGCTTCCGGAATGGCGCTGGTCAGCATCGTCGCGCCGAGCAGGGCAGCGCCGCCGATTACCCACGCATACCCCGCGTGTAGGATCGAAAGCAGGGGCTCGGAGAATGTTGCGGCGCCACGCCAGCGCACGAGGCGCCAGAAATTGAGCGCGGCCGCCAGAAGCAGAAGCACTCCGAGGGGCCAGGATGCGGGAAAGAACGCCCAACCGATGAGCCCCGCGTGAAGTGAGCCCAATGCCGCTCGATCGAGCAGACCATGGACGGCGGGAAGCCCCGTTACACCCCGTTTCACCAGCCAGTTGCGCGTGAAACTGGGAACAATGCGGCCGGCGATCACCGAAATCAGCACGATGATCGCAGCCAGCCCCAGACGCCAGCCCAGTCCGGGCGGCACGGCAAAGCCCGCACTTTCCAGGTACATCAACAGATCGGCAAACCCGAGAGCGCCGATCGGCACCGGCATCGCCAGATTGCGCCAATTGCGAGCAGCGATGATTTCGCGGGCGGCGACGGCGCAGAGGAAGAAAGGGAACGCCAGATCGATCGCAGCGGCCAGCCGGAACGGAATCAGCGCTGACGTCAAGCACGCGACCCTGCCGAGCACCCACAGCAGGGCGAGCCCGCCCAGGGGCGCGCCACGGATTGGCGTGCGGCCGGTCCAGTTCGGAATGGCCGTCAGCATGAAGCCGGCGATCGCCGCCAGGGCGAACCCGAATAGCATCTCGTGAATATGCCAGCTGAGCGGATTGAAGCGGCTGGGAAGCGCCCGTCCCGTTATGAATAGGACGATCCATAGGGCCAGCGCCAGCGCCGACCACAGACTGGCCGCGAGGAAAAAGGGCCGAAACGCTAGCGTCAGCATGGCCCGAGGTTCGCGCTTTGCCGCCTGCACGGCTAACATCACAACAGAACACCTCGCTTTGGGGACGTGTCTAATCCCGTCGGGCGTCGATACTAAGGCAGGTGCGCGAAAAAGGCAGTTACGCGGGCGCGCGGACGGAGTGGAGCTCGCGCGGTCGCCTCGACAGGTGCCCACGAAACGAATCCAATGCACGTGAGATGAGTCGCATAAGACTATTCCCGTAGATCTGCGACATAGGTCAGCGCGCCGCCTACGACCCGCGCCGGCGATGTCATCGGATGCCGGACGTTGTGTTTAGCATCGAGGATGTGCACGACCTCTATGCCGCGCACGCTGAGCGCGTCGGCGATCATCGAGCGATGGCAGCGCCACCAGACCGCTTCCGCGCACATGATTGCGGTGCGCGCCTGACTCGCCAGCTGTATCAGCTGGCCCAACCCCTGCGCGAATTCCGGGCTCGACATGTAATCGGCGTAGCCGCGAAAGGAGGTGTTGCGCCAGGCTGTGTTCGGAGAATCGGGTGCAACCCGTCGACGGCCGCCCAGCGCAGGCAACCAGTCGTAGCTGATGCCGTGTGCGGCGAGCGTGGTCGCAAGTGCTTCCTTGCCGTATTGCGGATATTTCCGCGAACCAGGAAAACTGCGCACGTCGGCGATTGTTCCTATGCGGGCTGCGGACAGCAGGCCGAGGAACTCCTCGATCGGACGCGTGGAGTGCCCGATCGTCCAGATTGTCGTCGGCGCTGCTAAAGCCGCTGAGGGTGACATCGATCAGATCTTGTGCAGCGCCCCGCCTTTGTGCATCGCGACGTGGTCGGTTTTGTCGCTCTTGATCTCGTACTGCGGGTCATTTGCGCTGGCGTGGTGCGTATAACCCTTGTAGTAGGTGTCCTTCTTGTGCACCTTGAGGATTTTGCCGCTGACGTGGCCTGCTTCCGAGTTCCAGCGCACGTGATCGCCTACTTTAAATTTGGTGGTCATAGCGGGAAACTCCTCCGGAAGGTGAGAACATCAGGCCAGCAAAGCCTTCGCGCGCGCATGGGCCGAATTCGACGACGGCCCGGAGCAGAGTATCAGCGCATAGGCGTCGTTCCAAATCAGCAGCTTGGGCCATCTCGATTTCTGACGAATGGCGTTGGGTGTCTATACGCAATCCGCGTATAATAATTTGAATGAAAGCGGTCTTCATCGAGTTGCCGGCTTTCGAGCGGCATCGCAAAGACTACCTCGACGATGACGCCTTCAGCCGGTTGCAGGAGGCTCTGATGGGCAATCCCGAAGCTGCCCGGAGTTCTGGTTGTTCACGTTATACGGCAAGGATCAGATGTCTGATTTGTCACCCAAGCAGCGGGCGGAACTGAAGGAACGGGTGAAGGGCGAGCTCAAGACGAGGAGAAAGACGTGAGGAAAAAGCGTGACCTGTTTGGTGAGTTGGTGGAAGGGTTTGACGCTCTGGCTGATCAGCGCGCCGGCAAGCGGACGCTACGTACGCATTTGCTGAAGGCTAAACCCGCGCCCAAGATTACCGCTCGCGAGCTTGCCAAAGTACGCCAGGAAATGAATCTTTCGCGCGGTCTTTTTGCGCGATACTTGCGCACGAATGTGCGGACGCTCGAGAACTGGGAGCAGGGGCGGGCCAAGCCCAATGCTCAAGCCGCGCTGCTGATTCGTATGGTGCAGCGGTTCCCTGACACCGTACGCCGACTCGCGGAGATCTGAAGTCCCCGACCAACGGTTCTTGGGTCCGATGTTGTGGGACTTTTGCGGGAATCAACGCTGCCTGTTGCTGCTCAGTCGTGACAAATGCAACAGGTGCCCCGCGCGCAGTGTTAGGTAGATCAATCACTTAAGAATGGGCAAGAAATCTCCCGAAAATTTGTAAACCGTTGGTCGGGAGTTCAAATCTCTCAGCCGGCAGACTCGACACAAAGAAACGCGGTGACGTAACGCCGAAACGCTGCGACCCGCTGAGGAGCCAATTCCTACCGGACTTGCTGGGACCGAGTACCTTGCCGGGCAGCGGTGCATCGTGGCAAATGGCTTTAGCGGCTGGCGCGCCCGGGCCGGCGCACGGCCCTGATCTTCCCGCTGCTGCCGCCGCCACAGAAGAACTGATCCGCGCCGTCGGATTCGAGCCCCGAAACGCCGACGCCTTCGGGCATGTCGAGGCTCTCGAGAACGGTTCCCGTTTGCGGGTCGAGACGCCGCAAGTCACTCTGCTCACCTTCCCAGGTGCCGTGCCACAGCTCGCCGTCGACCCAGGTGACCCCGGTGACGAAGCGCTTCGACTCGATGGTGCGCAGAACCTTGCCGGTCTCCGGGTCGATCTGGTGGATCTTGCGCTCGCGGTACTCCCCGACCCAGAGCGTACCTTCGTGCCACGCGAGTCCCGAGTCGCCGCCGCCGCCGGGCGCGGGAATGGTGGCGAGCACGCGGCCGGTCTCCGGATCGATCCTCTGAATGCGGTCCTCGGCGATCTGGAACAGGTGCCGGCCGTCGAAGGCCGTCCCGGCATGCGCGGCGACCTCGATCGAGCGTAGCGGCTTGCCGCTTTGCGGATCGAGGCACTGCAGCGTCGCGCCGGCCGCAAACCACACGTGCTCACCGTCATAGGTGACGCCACCAACCCGATCGACACCGGGAAAGGGACCATATTCACGCACGACTTCGGCGGCTGCTCGTTTCATGGCCTCATCCTAATCGCCCGGCACCGGCGTGGGGAGTAACAACGTCGTCGTGAATCCGGGGAGTGGCGCCGCCATCCAGCGACGCGCGCGTCCGCGGCCCAGCGCCTGCACCTTGCCCGTTCGCGAGAGCGCCTCGAGCCCCCGCTGCACGGTGCGCGCGCTGGTGCCGAGCGCCAGCGCGAGCGCCGAACTCGACCACGACTCGCCGTCGGCGAGCAAGGCCAGCACGGGGGCGTGCTCGTCATCCACCGGCTGCGCCAGCACCACGATCTGCCGCGCGCGGCGCGGCCGGATCGCAAACCCTTCGGCCGTCGCGACCACCTCTGCCAGCCCCCGCAGCACCCGGCGCAACCGCCCGACCTCGACCCGCAGTCGCGCGCGATAGCTTTCATCGAGTCGCTTGGCGCGGAATGCCCGCGCGGCGAGCCTCTGCCGCGACACATCCCCGGGCCAGCCTTCGGCGAGGAGGCGTGCGAGCGTGAACAACACCGGACGCCGGCTAAGCGCTATCGCTGTACCAGCCTCAACGACGCTAAAACGACAGGCATCCACCACCAGCGTTCCGGAGGACAGCAACCCCTCAACCTGCCCGAGCCGCAGCATCCGTTCACTGCCGCTCGCGATCAGGCGCGCGGCCGGGACGGTGAGGGCGAGCGCCGCCGCCTCGACCTCGGCGGTGAGCGCCGGGATGCCAGCCTCACGCGCGGCGCGCGCGGCGCGCGCGAGCGCCAGACGCGACGCCCGTGCTTGCACCCGTCGCGCGGCGATCCCGGCCACGAGAAGCTCGTGGATGGCTCGCAGCGGCGGCGGGACTGTGTTGGGATCGAGCCAGCGAAGGGCCTGCCCGGCCTCATCGAGATGGCCGATGAGGACCAGCCGCCGGATTTCCAGATACCGCGCATGGGCGGCGTTCACACGGTCGCCGTGCGCCTCGAGTGTCAGGCGCGCGGCGGCGAGTGGCTTCCCCGAGCCGCTAAGGTCCCGCGACGCGATGGCGATTTCGGCCTCGGCGACGAGACAGCGGGCGCGGGACAGCGCCTCGCGCGGTCCGTAGGCGCGCGCCGCCCGGCGCAGCAGGACACGTGCGCGGGCGAGATCGCCGAGCTGCGCCATCGCCGTGCCACGCAGCGCGAGCGCCGGCGGGTCCTCGCGCAGCGCAATGCGCTTCAGGGCGCCAAGGGGGTCGCCGCCAGCAAGTGCGCGCGCCGCGGCAGTGATCAGCGAGTCCACTTAGAATCCCGTCACGCTTGTCACTCCCGGCTCCTGTGGCTCGGCGCCTAATCTAGCCCATCCCGAATCACCAACAGGAGACGAGCGATGACTACGCACTCGACTGCGACCCGCAAAGAATGGCTGGCCGAGCGGCTGACGCTCCTCGAAGCGGAGAAGGAGCTCACGCGGCGCGCCGATGAGCTCGCGCTGCGGCGGCAGGCACTGCCGTGGGTCCGTATCGACAAGCCGTATCGATTCGACACCGAAGCCGGGAGCGCCTTGCTCGCGGACCTGTTCCAGGGGCGTTCGCAGCTCCTCGTCTATCACTTCATGTTCGGGCCCGACTACACCGCCGGCTGCCCGTCCTGCTCGATGATCGCCGACGGCTTTGACGGGTTCGCGACGCACCTGGCGAACCACGACGTGATGCTCTGGGCCGTGTCTCGGGCGCCGCTCGCGAAGCTGCAGGCTTACCGGCAGCGTATGGGTTGGCGGTTTCCCTGGGCGTCCTCGTTTGGCACCGACTTCAATTCCGACTTCAGCGTCGGGTTCACGGAGGAAGCGCAGCGCACCGGGAAAATCGAGTACAACTACCGTCCGGGCGGCCACGCGATGGATGCGAAGAGCGCGCCCGAGCCGGTGCGCCAGTTCGCCGCCATGTGTGGAACCGATGCGCCCACCTACACGCGCGAGCGCCCGGGGATGAGCGCGTTCACGCTCGCGGACGGCGTCGTCCATCACACCTACTCTACCTATGCGCGCGGCCTCGATGGGCTGTGGGGCGCGTACCAGTGGCTCGACCGCGCGCCCCTGGGACGCAACAAGGCCGGTGTCTGGTGGCGGCGTCACGACGAGTATTAAAGGAGCGCGTCCATGTGCCCTTTGTGTATCACGACCGCCGCGCTATCGGTGGCAGTGGCGACCTCCAGTGCCGGAATAGTGGCCCTGGCGATGAGCAAATGGCGAACGCTGCGGCGTTGGCTTTGCGGTGAGGGAGACGATCAAATCTGACGCGAGCAGCGAAAGGCCGGCGGCGGAGCGGCTGGGCTCCGCCGCCGTGCCCGCTGCCGCAACGCGGTAGTTGCCGCGCGCCTCTCATGACATCTGGCTTGCCTGTTCCCAGAGCAGCAGGGCTTCGTCGGTTACGATGTCGGGATACTCCTCGGGAAAGAACAGTTTAGCGCCGCGGATTGTGCGGATACCGCGGTGGCGGCAAACCTACGCTTTCGATCGTATCGACGCGCGGCAGCATCGTCAGTGCTCGCTCCTGACTCCCGTCCGAAAGCCCGCGCGCCGATGGTGCCGGCGATCATCGCTGCAACCGATATCCCAAGAACATCCCTGCGCCGCATGATCTCTCCCTCTTGCAACTGACAGTGACCTGCTTCCTCATGTGCTTCGATAACACCACTTTGCCCCTGACGCCGCAGTCACAATCTTTGGCTCACTCGACGATGGCTCCACCGCTCAGGTTGACCACCGTGCCGGTCATCGCGCTGGCGTGGTCAGAGGCAAGAAACGCGGCCGCGTTGGCGAGTTCCGTGAGCGTGGTCAGGCGCCTCAAGTGCGTCATGCTCTCGATCCGCGCTCGGAACTCGGCCGGGGTAACGCCCGTCTCCCTTGCGTAGCGCGCAAAACCTTCGCGGATCGTTGCCGTTTCCGGTATCGCGTTCGGCATGAGGCATACCACCCGGACCCCCTGCGGTGCGAGCTCGGCCGAGAGGTTGCGCGACAGTGCGACGACCGCTGCATATGCAGGCGCAGTACCACCGACGTTTGGGAACGCCATGCGCGAGGGCGTGCCGGTGATCGTCAGGATGATGCCGGACCGCCTCGCTACCATGCGGCGCGCGGCGCTGCGTGCCGTGAGGAAATTCGAACGCGTATAGGCGGTGATGGGCAGCGCAAAATGCTCTGCCGAGAGCTCGAGCAGCGGCGCCTTGGTCGGCAACGCCTTGGCGACCGAGATGGCATTGAAGGAAATGTCGAGACGCCCGGCCTTGTCCGCAACCGCCCGCACGTACTTTTCCACCGCCTGCTCGTCGAGGGCATCCAGCTGCGCAGCCTCGGCGACGCCGCCGCGGGCGCTGATGTCCGCCGCCACCGCTTGCACCGGGCCGAGCGTGCGTCCGCTCAGATAGAGCTTCGCGCCCTCGCGGGCGAAGGCGCGCGCGACCGCGCCGCCAATGTCCCCTCCGGCTCCGTGTACCACTGCGATCCTGTCCTTGAGCAACATTCGGTCCTCCTGCAAAGTTGGTTCACGCAGCTATGACGATGCGAGGCCCGAAGGATCATCGGCCTACCACGGAAAAAGCTGCCGTGGCATCCTTCCTTCATGAACGCTGGCACGAGCGATGAGTCCTTTGGGACACTTTTCGAGCCGCACCGGCGCTCGATCACGCTGCATTGCTACCGGATGCTGGGCTCGCTCCAGGATGCGGAAGAGATCGCGCAGGAGACCTTGCTGCGCGCATGGCAGCGGCGGGATGAGGTAAGGGCGAGCAGTGCGCTGCGCGCCTGGCTCTACAGGATCGCGACCAATGCCTGCCTCGACCACTTGCGCAAGGCGCGTCGGCGTCGGGCGCTGCCGCACCTGCTCGCCGCTGCGAGTTCGGAGATACGCTTCGGTCCGGCGGCGGACGAGCGGCTCTGGATTGAGCCGGCGCCCGACACGCTGCTCGATCCGGAAGACGACCTCGGCCAGCGGCCGGAGGAGCGCGTGTCACTGCTCGAGAGCGTCGGCCTCGCGTTTATCACCGCCTTGCAATTGCTGTCGCCGAAGCAGCGTGCCGCACTCCTGCTCGTCGACGTCCTCGGATGGAACCCACACGAGACCGCTGCGCTGCTCGAGACCAGCGTAATCTCGGTAAACTCACTCCTGCAGCGCGCGCGTAAGAGCGTCGCGGGGCGCAGGCAGGACAGCGCGCCGCCGCAGGTATCGGGCTCCGACGCGACCCTGCTGCAGCGCTTCATCGCCACCTGGGAAAGTGGCGATCTCGAAGCCTTTACCGCGCTGCTGGCGGACGATGCGCTCCTCTCGATGCCGCCGCAGCCGCAGTGGTACGCGGGTCGCGAGGCCATCCGTCGATTCTTCGCAGCCGTCTGGTCGGTAGATCCAGGCCAGCGCCGCCTCCTGCCGCTCACAGCGAACGGGGAGCCCGCGGTCGCCGTCTACCGTCGGTCGATGACACCGAATGCGGCCTACGAGGCGAGCGGTATCACCCTCATTACGATCCGTGAGGGGCGTGTTGCGCAGCTGACTCGTTTTGCCTTCCCGAGGCTTTTCCCGCTGTTCGGGCTGCCGTCCTACCTTGCCAGCGGACAGGGGACACCATGAGCAACCGGGACGGACTGTGAAGCGTCGTGAGTTTCTGAAATCAGCAAGTGCTGCGTCAGCAGGACTTGCGTTGTCGGAGAAGCTTGCATTGGCTGATGAATCAACCAAGACCCCTTCGCAGGCGGCGGATTGGGAAATGCTCGACCATCTGCGGCGAAGTATCGTCGGTTATTGTCGTAATGAATCCAACCCTCGAAACGGCCTGATCGCCGACAGAACCCAGCCTGGGTCGCCGGCGAGCATCGCCGCTGTTGGAATGGGGCTCAGCGTCTATATCGTGGCAGCCGAACGAGGCATGCTTTCACGAGTGGATGCAGTCAATCGCACACTCACGCTTTTGCGCTTCCTTCATTCCAGCCATCAGGGTCCGGAACCGGATGCCACGGGATACAAGGGGTTCTACTACCACTTCCTGGACATGCAGACTGGCCGCCGCGCCATCCAATGTGAATTATCCACCGTTGACACTGCCATATTGATGGCGGGTGTTCTTACCGCGGCCAGCCATTTCACCGCTAACAATCCCAGGGAAAGCGAGATACGCAGACTCGCTGAAATTCTTTACCGACGCATTGATTGGCAATGGGCCCTCGATGGAGGGACGACGATCTCTCATGGTTGGACGCCCGAGGCGCAGTTTCTTCCGTACCGGTGGGACACGGGCTACAGCGAAGCGCTGATCCTCTACGCACTGGCCCTGGGATCGCCGACGTTTCCCATCGATCCGCAAGGCTACCAAGACTGGATCTCGACTTTTGAATGGAAGAAGGTCTACGACATTGAATACCTGTACGCCGGCCCCCTTTTCATACATCAGATGTCTCACCTGTGGGTGGATTTTCGCGGCATACATGACGACTTCAACAGGAAGGTGGGGATCGACTACTTTGAGAACAGCCGGCGGGCCACATATATTCACAGGCAATATGGGATCGAAAATCCACGGGGGTTTGCGCACTACAATGAATACGTATGGGGACTGACCGCGAGCGACGGACCGGGGCCCGTCGTACTTGAGGTAAACGGAGTCCAAAGGGCATTTTTCGGCTATGAGGCGCGCGGGGCTCCATTCGGCCCTGATGACGGCACCGTTTCACCCTGGGCGGTAGCGACATCTTTGCCGTTCGCGCCCGAGATCGTGATCAAAACGATCCGTCACGTCATCGAGCGTCTTAAATTGTTAGGAGATAGCCCGTATGGATTGGTTGCTAGTTACAATCCAACCTATCCTGACAGCAGCAATCTGCACGCGTGGGCGTCGCCGTGGATCTTCGGATTGAATGAGGGTCCGATGCTAATGATGATTGAGAATTTTCACACCGGGCTTATCTGGAAGACAGTCCGGCGATGTCCCAACATCGTGACGGGCCTTCGACGCGCAGGTTTTCGCGGCGCTTGGCTTGACCGTTGATCAGCAATGCCCCAGGACCGTATCACGCACTCAGGTCTCCTCATGAAACTGATGTATTCGCCGACCTCTCCCTTCGTGCGGCGCGTGCGCGCCGTGGCGCTCGAGCTCGGACTCGCGGATCGCATTACCCTTGAAACGGTGCAGGTCGCTCCCGGTCGTGAGAACGAAGCGTTCGCCACGACCGTGAACCCGCTGCGCAAGGTCCCGGCGCTGGTTCTCGATGACGGGACAGTACTCATCGATTCGAGCGTCATCTGCGCATATCTCGACAGTCTCGCCGGCGGCGGCCGGATAATCCCGGCACGCGCTCCCGAGCTGTGGCAGGTACTGTCGCAGCAGGCGATTGCCATCGGCATGGCGGAGGCGCTGGTGCTCGCGCGCTACGAAGTCGCGCTGCGCCCGCAGCCGCTGCGGTGGCCAGAGTGGCTCGAGGACCAGGAAGGGCGTTTCTGGAGCGGTCTGGCGTGGTTCGAGCGAATCGCGGCTACCGCCCTTGAGCCCCGCTGCGGCGTGATCGATGTGTCACAGATCGCGCTCGCCTGCTGTCTTGGTTATGCCGACTTCCGCTTCTCAGAGCTTGGCTGGCTGGCGCGCGCGCCGCGCGTGAGCACCTGGTATCGCGAGTTCATGCAGCGGCCCTCGATGAGTACCACCGCGCCGGCCTGATGAATCACCGCCGCCCAAGCACGCCTTGCCACGGTGGTGACGAAAACTGTCAGCACACTGACCCGGCATGTACACACTTTGCGTCAGACTTGCGCGGACTGAGTGCTGCGCCCACCGGTTGAAAGTCCCCGCGCGCGACGGCCCTGGGAGTGTCAGTTCATGGCCGTGACTTCGAAGTGATCCGGCTCGCTCCAGGCATGGCCAGTGTTATCGGTCGCGTCGAAGCGCACCATGGTGCCGCTCAAGCTGTCCTCTTGGAGGATGAAGCGCAGGTAGTGGAAATTCACCGAGGTCCGAAGATGTGACAACTCGCCGAACATCCGCAGTGCCAGGACCGGCCTGGCGCCACCGCCGCCGCTCACGAGGTACGTCACCCCGTCGCGGCTGAAGCGTTCATAGTTGTGCACGTGGCTGCCGATCACCACCACCTTAGCCCTGAGCGAGTTCGCATGCTTTGAGAAGTAACGCGCAACCTCGGCCTCATCCTTCGCCCGGGGGAAGAGCGCATCGCGCACCGGCGGGTAGTGCAGCATCACGAGGATGAACTTCACCTCGGGCGCGACGCCCGCGAGCTCGCGTTCGAACCATCTGCGCTGCGGGCTCCCGGACCTTAGTGCGGAATCCGAGTCCAGGACGAGGGCAAGCACTTTCGGTCCAATCGTCACCGAGTACCACCGGTACGGCTTCAGGTGCAGGATCTCGAACGCGCTCCACCAGGTCGTAAGACACGGCGCCGGGTCGCCCGCGTGGCAGCCGCTGAATTCGTGGTTGCCGAGCGCCGGGAACACCGGGAACTTGCGCTCGGCCCACGCCGCCGTCTCCTTCTTATATGTCGCGTAGTCATCCGGATCGCTACCCCGGTACACGAGGTCGCCGCCGATCAGGATCGCGGCCGGGTTCTCGCTCGCCATCTTCGCGACGAGCGCGCGTCGCGCCACCGGGTTCGCGACCCCGTCGCGCTCGGTGAAGCGGGTGTCGCCCTCGGTGAGAAAGGTAAGGGGCGCGTTCGGATCCGCCACCGCCACCGCGAAGCGCGGCGGTTCGTCCGGGGGTGCGGCCAGGGCGGCGGTGCCCCAGAGCGCAACACACAGCGCCGGCCATGAGGCGGAGAGCCGCGTCTGTCGTTTTGCTTTAGGTACAGGGTCCACGCGCGTCTTAGCCTACCGCGGCGCAGCCCGTTTCGCCCTGGAGGCCTAAGCTTCCCTGATTGGGTTCCATGCCTTATCGTTTCGGGCATTGGTGGGGGAGTTTCGCTTGGCACCGAACCTTTCCGCAGCCCGGTGCGCGAGGCTGCCGCGCGCGCTCGCTTTCCTGGCGCTGGGCATTCTCGCGGCGGGCGTTGCCGGCTGCTCGCTGATCTCGCTTAAGAGCCCCGAGAAGCCCTTGTCGACGCGCGACCTGAACGCGCGGATCCTGACGCATGAATACTCGGCGCGCTTCATCACCGGCGTCGCCCAGACGGCTGACCAGATCACTGCCGCGAGCGATTCGACCGATGTGCGGCTGAACGCCCTGCGCTGGAAGATCGCGGCAGCGGGGGCGAGCGAGCACGCCGCGAGTCAGATGGCGCCCATGCTGAGCCTCCTGGACAGCTGGGCGCTTGCGCAGCAGATGCGCGATTTCCTCGCCACCGGGGCGGGGCAAACGCTCTTCGGATCGCAGCAGCCGGCCGCGGTGAGCCTCGCCGTGACGCTCGCGAGCGAGGCACAGGACATGGCGCGCGCACTCTCCACGCCCGGGGAATTCGCCGCCGGGCAGCGCTTCATCGATGACTACGTCACCGCGCATCCGATCACGGGGCTCGATTTTGCGCGCGCCTCGGTGGTGGACCTGTGGGCGCGGCAGTCGGGCACACAGGTGAAGCTGGTGGACACCCTGGGGACTATTCCCGAGGCGATGTCCGAGACCGGCGACCTGGTGCGGATGTACGGCGACACCGTGCCGTCGCAGCTGCTGTGGCGGGCACAGCTTGCCGCGCAGGAGTCGGGCATCAACAGCACCGAGCTGCAGACCGCCCTGCGCGAGCTCAACGAACGCATCGCGAAGCTCTCGCAGATGGCTAGCCAGGCGCCCGGGCGCTTCGAGGACATCACGCGCGAGACGCGCGCCAAGTTCGATGAGTCCTGGAGGGAGCTGATCCACGCCATCGACAACACCGGCACCATGCTCTCGAGTTCCGCCAGTACCGAGCGCGGAGAGCTGGTGAAGGCGGTCGATGCCGAGCGTGCGGCGGCGACCGCGGACGCGCAGCGCGTCGCGAGCGAGCTGATCAGGAGTGCGGGCCGGGAGGCGCAGCGCCTGGTGCGCGAGGCGGTGCTGCTGGTGATCGTCGTGGCGCTGGTATTCTTCGGTCTGCCCTTTGCAGCCGGTTACTATGTCGGACGCGCGCGCGGGCGGCACGGCACCTCTTCTACCCCTGCTTAGGCATTAAAGATGAGTGAGGACCAGGATCTGACCCCGCCAGCCCGACGGCTCCCGATCCAGATCCCGTACCTGTCGTGGCGGGACCTGGCGGTCGGAGTCTGGCCGCTTGTCATCCTCACCATCATCGCCTTCATCGTGACGCTCAGGTTCGTAAGTCCCGCTCCGCCGCACAAGCTCACGATGGTCACAGGACCCGCCGACAGCACCTTCGAGCGTGTGGGCGAGCGCTACAAGAAAATCCTCGCCCGGGAGGGCATCACGCTGACGCTCCTGCCGTCCGAAGGCTCGGTCGACAACCTTAACCGTCTCGCCGAACCGAAGTCGAAGGTCGACATCGGACTGGTGCAGGCCGGGCTTACGACCACCGACACGAGCGACCTGGTTTCCCTGGGCAGCATGTTCTTCGAGCCGGTGGAGCTTTTCTACCGGGGCAGCACCGACATGCAGCGGATCTCCGAGCTCGCTGGCGCGCGCATCGGGGTAGGTCCAGAGGGCAGCGGCGTGCGGGCTCTCGCGCTCGCGCTGCTGAAGGCGAACGGGATCGAGGAGCAGGGACCCGGACCCATGCGGCTTTCGAACCTGGAGGGGGCGGCGGCGGTCAAGGCGCTGGTCGATCACCAGCTGGATGCGATCTTTCTCACCGGGGACTCGGCCTCGCCTCAGGCCGTGAAGGAGCTGCTGCACACCGAAGGTGTGCGCATGTTCGCCTTTGCGCGCGCGGACGCCTACGTACGGCGCTTCCCCTATCTCAACAAGATCCCGATACCCGCCGCTGCCTTCGATTTAGGTGCGGGTCTGCCCGCGAACGACATCAACATGCTGGCGCCGACGGTGGAGCTGGTGGCGCACACCGAGCTTCACCCGGCGCTCGTCGACGTGCTCCTGTCCGCGGCCTACCAGGTACACGGCCGCGCCTCGGTCATACAATCCGCAGGGGAGTTCCCGAACACGATCGCCTATCTTTTCCCGCTCGACCAGGAAGCCGAGCGCTACTACAAAACGGGCAGCAAGAGCGTCGCCTACCGCTACCTGCCGTTCTGGCTCGCAAGCCTCGTCAACCGCCTGCTGGTGGTGCTCCTGCCCGTGATCGTGGTGGTGATCCCCGGGCTGCGCCTGTTGCCGCAGCTGTATCGGTGGCGTGTCAACCGCCGCATCCACAGCCGCTACAGCGAGCTCATGTCGCTCGAGAAGGAGACGCTGCGCCCCGACGTCACGCCGCAGCGGCGCGCGGAGCTCCTGCAGCAGCTCGAACGCATCGAGCGGCGCGCGATCGGCGAACGCACGCCCGGCTCGCACGCCGATCAGCTCTATCTCCTGCGCGAACACATCGAATTCGTGCGTGAGAACCTGGCGCATGAGTGCGCGCCGCCAGCCACTGCTGCAGCCACCCCCATAAAATAAGAAGCACCTGCACGTGAAGTCTTCCACCTTCCTGTCGGTCCTCGCACTGATTGCGTTTGCCGCCACTGCGCACGCCCACGCCCATCTGACAAAGTCCACGCCTGCGGATGCCACGGTCGTAACGGCATCTCCACCGAACATCGTGCTGAGGTTCTCCGAGCCCGCACGCCTGATGGTGTTGTGGATTCAGCGGGCAGAGGAGCCAAAGCAGAAGCTGACTGCCCTGCCCGACAAGGCGGCCGCCGAAGTCACGGTGGCATTGCCGACCCTGAAGCCCGGCGCCTATGTCGTGAGCTGGCGGGCACTGAGCGATGACGGTCACGTCACGCCCGGACAAATCCACTTCACGCTTTCCGCGCCCGGTGCTGCAGATCCGTCGTCGCAGCACTGAGAGCCGCAGACGTGTTGGACGTCGTATCAGTCGCGCTGCGTGCGCTGAGCTTCCTGTTTCTGCTGCAGGCCACCGGCGTCGCTCTGTTCATCGCGATCTTCGGCCGCCACTTGTCGAACTCCGGCGAGCCGATACGACGCCTCGGGCGGTGGTCGGCGCTGATCGGACTGGTTTGCGTCGCGGCGCACTATGGACTCGAGGCGGCCCGCCTGGCGGGAGATCTCTCCGGAATGTGGGACACCTCGCTGCAGGCGACCGTACTGCAATCAGCCAGCGGTACCGCCTTCGCAGTGCGGGTGCTGGGGTTGTCCCTGGTGGCCCTGGCACTGCGCCGTGCAGGTACCTTGGCGCTGGCTCTCGGAATCATCGGCGCGGTGACCGCCGCCGCATCATTCATGCTGGTCGGCCACACATCGGTTCATCCCCAGCGCTGGTTCTTGGCGCCGCTCCTCATCATCCACCTGCTCATCGTCGCGTTCTGGATCGGCGCCCTGTTGCCGCTTCAAATCGCGAGCTTGCGGG
>Ga0209167_10000337_pt1 | contig 38609 bp, 28 predicted proteins | sample Coa_R1_9_FD_187154 | JGI IMG/M metagenome (GOLD analysis project Ga0209167, IMG submission 187154) | Surface soil microbial communities from Centralia Pennsylvania, which are recovering from an underground coalmine fire - Coalmine... | ecosystem: Environmental > Terrestrial > Soil >...
GTTGGTGGGGATGCTTTCCACAGGAACTTCCAGTCTCGCCGGTTTGCGAAAAATGAATCTCGTCGTCGCCGCGGCCATATCCCTGGCAATCTCAGTGATATCTCCCCTGGTTTGGACCTCCTGGCGGCCCCGCTTCCTGCCCTGGCCAATTGAGTCCTATATTGATGGCGTCCATATTTTCAATCAGCCCCAGTCCTGGCTTTTCCCATTATTTCCGTGGGGTGCGTTCGCCTTTGCGGGTCTTGCGGTGGGATTTTTCTTGCTGACAGACTGGGCGCGGGCGCATGGAGCACAGGCCATGGCTTTACTCGCGGTTAAAGGGCTGGCCCTCGGCGCTTTGGCGTTGTGGCTCGATGCGCAACCGCGAAAGTTTTACGCCAATTACGATTTCTGGCACACCAGCCCGGAATTCTTCCTGGTCCGGCTCGGGATTTTATTATTAATACTGTTCGCCAGCTATGTATGGTGCCGCTGGGGGGCGGGGCAGGTGGGATTCAGTCCCTTCATTGAAATGGGGAAGACATCACTGCTGGTCTATTGGGTTCACATTGAATTTGTGTACGGCGCATTTTCAATTCTCGAGAAGCAACAACAGACTATTGGCATGGCAACGTTAGGATTGGCAGTGATTTTCACTTCGATGGTGGCGCTGGCAACTCTGCGCAATCGTTGGAAGGGAAAGAGTGTCTTTGTCCCTGCGATGCTGGATGGGCCGATGCAGCCTTAACTCGATTCTCGGTTTGGCTTGTGCGGCACAGCCATTCCCGCCTCAATAATCAAAGGGGGTTTCTGCTTTCACCTGCCGGGGGTGGAGCCTTCGGAGCCTTTTGATTTGTCATCCGCCGCCGCGGGCAACTTGAAAATATACTCCCCCGGCCTTGCCAGACCCATCTCCTCTCGCGCGATGCGCTCAATCAATCGCGGGTCGCCTTTCAGCGAGAGCACCTCATTCGACAACGCCTGGTTCTCTTCGTTGAGTTTCTTCATCTCAGCGCTGAACTGCCGTATTTCCAGTTGCGTGCGCCTCATGGCCAGGAATCCGTGCGGACCAAACACGTCGTGGATTGCCAGGCCCAGAATCGCCAGCCCCAAAATCGTCCTGAGGTTGCGTTGAATAAATGACGGATTATCTTTTTTCGTCTTTCGTGCCTTGCCCGATTTCATCTTTTAGCCCCTGACTGTGTTTGCTCTTGCCTGCGTATCCGACTTCTCGAAAATCCATTTTCGTGTTTCCTCTGCCAGCCAGGCAGAATCTTTCTGTGACCCGGCCTCTGTGTAAACGCGCAGCAGTGGTTCCGTTCCTGACATTCTCAGCAGCACCCACGACTTGTCATCAAATTCCATTTTCAATCCGTCTGTGCGATCCAGGCTGCGCACAGGTTTGCCAAGAAAGGTTTTGTAGTTCTGTTTCAGCCGGGCCATCGTTTGCGCTTGCACATCTTCCGTCAAATGCAGATTTGTGCGAATCGGCCAGAATTCCGACCCCACGCGACGGAATAGATGCGCAATCTGCTGCGACAGAGTCGTGCCGCGCGCCGCAATCATCTCCGCCACCAGCAAGCAGGCAAGAATTCCATCCTTCTCCGGTACATGCCCGCGGACGGACAGCCCCGCACTCTCTTCGCCACCCAGCGCGATCTCGTCTTTCTCAATTAATTCTCCGATGTACTTAAATCCCACCGGCGTCTGATGGATTTTCCTGCCGTGTAGCTTTGCCACCGCATCCATCATGTGCGAGGTGGCCACGCTGCGCCCCGCATCCATCTTCCAACCGCGACTTTCGACCAAATAATCGTAAACCAGCCCGAGAATGTGGTTCGGTGAAATCCATGTCCCATCGGCGTCAATGATTCCGAAGCGGTCTGCGTCCCCATCGGTCGCGAGTCCAACGCTGGCTTTCGAATCCAGCACTGCTTCGCGCAGCGGCGCCAAGTTGTCTTCGGTAACATCCGGTCCGGTCCCATCGAATAAGACATCTCGGTTGGCTCGAATCACAGTTACCGGAATTCCGTGATTAGCAAGAGCCAAGTCCAAGTAGCCCGCGCCACAACCGTGGACTGCGTCATAGACAATGCCGGACTTTCCTTTCGAGCTTTTCGCCGCTTTCTCAATCACCTCAAATCGCACCAACTCACCGAGTCGCTTGAGATAAGCAACCCGAAGCGAGATGCCTTCAAAATCTTTGCCGGAGTGGCTATGCGCCTCGACCGGCTCGCTGAAATCGCGTGAGGCGAGCTTTGCCGAACGTGCCTCGATATCTTTCGTGACTTCCGGCATCGCCGGCGCCCCATCTGGCCCCGAGAACTTCAACCCGTGATACGGGAAAGGGTTGTGGCTTGCGGTGAAATTAATCGCTCCGTCGGTCCTACGCCGACGGATTTCCACAGCTACTGCGGGTGTTGGTGTCGGCCCGTCGCAAACCAACGACTTAATTCCACTGGCGTCTAGAATTTGCGCCGCCGCGCGCGCAAATTCCTCCGAAAAGAATCGGGTGTCGTGGGCGACAATAATCACCGGTTTTTTTGACCGGCTGCTGACATGTCCTGCAATTGCTGTCACGGCGAGGCGAACATTCGCGAACGTAAACTCATCCGCAATGATCGCGCGCCAACCCGAGGTACCGAAATGTATCGGTGAATGTGGCACAAGATTGTCCTGGCGCGGTATTGTAGCGTGCCGCGCAAATCCAGGTAAGCCGTGGAAGAGGGCGTGCTGGAAGAGGTAACCCGAGCCGGGGGAAATATGGCCAACAAATTCAGAGCGATCGTCGTGTTGGTGACCTGCAAATCCCCGGCGGAGGCGCGTCGAATTGCATTAGCATTGGTCCGAAAGCGAATGGCTGCCTGCGGAAACTTTCAGAGCACGCCTGTCGCCAGCATTTATCGCTGGAAGGGAAGTGTAGAGAGCGCCAAGGAAACCCTGCTAATTCTCAAAACCACTCGCAACAGATTTCGCAAGCTTGAAAAAGAGATTCGCCGCCTTCATAGTTACCAGGTGCCCGAAATCATCGCCCTGCCAATAATTTCCGGTTCGCGAAAATATCTGAACTGGCTTGCGGAAAACGTCCGCTAAACGGTTGTCTTATCTTGCGGGCTTATCACCCGCCCTGAATTCCGTCCACGGCCCCGACTTCATATCGTGCAGGATTGGTTTCTCCCACGCATATTCGGGATGCGCCGCGAGAAATGGCTCCGCCAGGAAATCCTGGCCGCAGGGATGTCCCGTATGCGCGATAAAGCTCATCGATAGGGCCATGTGGCTGTCCATCACCTTACCTTGAACTGCGCCGCCGGGAAAATTTGCGTCCCATTTCCACTGAGGGATGCCGCGTGGCGATGCATCCGTATGCCCGCAAAGCGATCGCTCGTCCGCTGTTTGCAAGACATCGACGACATCTTTGTGGTCCGCCAAAAACTTTTCCGCAGCAGCAGTATCAATCTTCCCTTTTGATTCGTGCATCAGCTGTTCCCACCGGGTATGCCGGGCATTTGGGGAACTGCCGCCATCCTTGGGATCGAAATCGGTTTCTTCCTTCATCAGCTTTGCGTCGCTCGGAAAATTCGAGCCCACATAAAACCCATCCTTCGTTCGCCACAGCTGATGGTCTTTCAGCCCCAGCTCGAATTGGGCGATTTCGCCGGTCTTATTATCGGCCAGCAGCCAGTCATTGGCGTAGCCCCCATTGTTCTGGTCCAGCATGATGCGCACGTAGTCGTCAATCGATGCGCCGTACTGCAACGCTTTGCGCGCGCGGACAAATTCAGGCACTCCCGTGGGGTCGAACCCCTTGAATTGCGAAATCGTTGTTTCAGTCACCATCAAGCCTTCCGAATTGACTCCGAAATCGTCGTCGCTGGCAATAACCCCCGGAAATCCGTCCATCAGCATGTGATAGCCACTTGCGGGCATAATATCGAACACAATGCGCCAGCGCTCCCCCTCCCAATAATCCGTCCAATTATTGTGAGCAATTACGATTTTGCCGTCCCGTGTATAGCTGCCATTGGCCACAAACGCGCTGCAATTCCCGGGGCTGGTCAGCTTGGGAGCATTTGCCGTTGGATTGTGCGCGTTGTACCAGGGGATGTAATAGCCCGGCACTTCCATGAAGGCGTTCAGCGAAACAACGTCATCGAGATCGGCTTGCACCCCTTGCGCCTGCAACCCGGCGACAATTCCCTGAAGTTCATTGCGGTATTCGCTCTCGATGTGCGGCCACAGGATGGTTCGCGACGTCTCCCGGTAAAAGGCCCAGTCGCGTTGTGTCACATGCGTGGTGCCAATTTTGTAAGCATTCAGAGCATCCGCAATTTCCTGGGCCAGCCAGTAGCCGTGTTGAAATCCAATCTGCGCCGGGTTGCCTTCCAGATGGACATAAATCCAGCCCCCTCGCTCGAAGCGATAGGAATTTGCCAGCCGCGGGTCATTCGCCGCGGTTGACGTACCGGATTGCCCCGCTGGGGAAACTTCAGGCTGACTCGAGCAGGATGTCATCCACGCTGCCGCCGCGCAAAGCACGATTCCAGCAGCGGATACGCGCCATCCCCAAAAATTCTTCATTGTTGTTGCCTCCGGTTAGACCTTCGAGAGTGCGAAATCCAGGTCCGCGATCAAATCTTCCACATCTTCAATGCCCACAGATAGACGCACCAGCCCGTCCGAAATTCCAATTTCCTGACGCATCTCGGCAGGCACGGAGGCATGCGTCATCGTGGCCGGATGCGAAATCAACGTCTCGACCCCACCCAGGCTTTCCGCCAGCGAGCAGATTTTCACATGGTTAAGAAGGCGGCGCGCCGCCTCCATCGAGCCCAGCTCGAAGGAGATCATGGCGCCGAAGCCGCTTTGTTGTTTCTTGGCCACGGCATGTTGCGGGTGGGAAGCCAACCCGGGGTAAAATACGCGGTTCACCTTCGCATGGGATTCCAGGAATTTGGCGACCGCGATCCCGTTTGCGTTGTGTTGCTTCATCCGGACGGCCAGAGTCTTTACGCCGCGCGAGACCAGGAAGCAATCCATCGGCGCCAGCCCACTTCCCACGGACCTCTGCAGAAAATAGATCTTGTCCGTGTCCTCTTGCCGCGTCAGGATCGCGGCTCCGCCCGTGCAGTCACTGTGGCCGTTTAGGTATTTCGTCATGGAATGCACAACGATATGCGCGCCCAGGGCGATAGGCTGCTGAAAATACGGGCTCAAGAAGGTGTTATCCACCACTAGAGTTATCTTGCTTCCCGATGCAAGCTTGGCAATGGCTGCAATGTCGCTGACGCTCATTGTGGGATTGGTGGGCGTCTCCACGTAGATCAGTTTCGTATTTGGCCGTATTGCGTTTGCCACATTTTCCGTGCAGGATGTGTCTATAAAGCTGAACTCCATTCCGAATTGCACCAGGAACTGGGTGGTCAATCGCACAACACCGCCATAAACCGCTTGCGAGAGAATCGCATGGTCCCCGGGCCGAAGGAGACGAAACACAGCATCGATGGCCGCCATCCCGGAAGTGAAAACGAACGCTGCTGTTCCGCCCTCAAGTTTAGCGATGGTCCGTTCGAGCGCCCTGCGATTGGGATGCGCCGTGCGCGCGTAATCAAACCCTTTGTTCTTCCCTAATTCAGGCTGTACATAGGTTGAGGTCTGATAAATCGGCGCGACAATCGATCCGGTGGATGGATCTGGTTCCTGCCCCACGTGAATTGCGTCTGTTGCAAATCCCATCCATACCTCCGGTTGTTCCTAAATGCGCCAGCAGACCGATGCCTGCTTTGAGCTTTCGCCGAAATTTAATTGCGGAAAATCCGCGGCCAGCGTATTAATATCGGAGCCATTGCCGCGTTCGCACCCAATTTCCGGCTGACGTTAGCGCAGGAGCGCCCGTCAGTCAATTCAGCGGCAGGCGACCCGGCACAATTTGGCTGCATCTTACCGAACGAAACGAGTATATTACCTGTAGGAATGATCTCTCACATCAAATCCGCGACTGCGTGTGTCGTTCTTGCCGCTCTGGTTACCTTGTTGGCGGCAACTCTCTCCGTCGCGCAGGATAAGAATGACAAAACCAAGGTAAAAGGGGACCCCGATGCCACTACTCGGGTTCGCATCGAGGTCACTGGCGGGGAGAAATCCATTCCCGTGGAAATGGCTAGCGTCTATGTCCGCTACGTCATCAAACACACCATCGGGAAGGACCAAAAAGTGGAGATGAACATCAAGACCAATTCGGATGGAGTCGCTGTCGCGCCGTATGTCCCTCGCCGCTCCGTAATCGTCCAGATCGTCGCCGAAGGGTGGAAGCCGTATGGCCAGACGTACGATATAGACAACGACGAGCAGGTCATCAAAATACACCTTGAACGCCCGCCCAAGTGGTACTGAACCGTCGCCGCAATTGAATTCATCAGGTCAAACCGCGATATTTTCCGGAAAATATTTTTCTGCTTAGAATTCTAATTCACTTGGCATTTGAAATGCTCACCGCGCAGCGATCTTTGCACCAGAGTTGTGCAAAGAGCATCAACTTCCGCAAACACAAACGGTTAGCGGCACTTGAAGCTTCATTTCCACAAAGTTTTCAACATTCCTGTTGAAAAGTTTTCTCATTGTTTCATCGAACCAGGATTTCCATCTATGTTCACCGTCGCTCCCTGTTTCTTTGACCGCGTGGGGTGTGGGTGATAGATTACTTCAGGTGTCACCAAATATGGCAGGGACTCCGTCCCATCGAATCACACGCTTACGAATGGTCTGGCACAACCTTCAAGCTCGTCCTCTTCGTTCGGTCTTGAGCGTGGTCGCGATTTCCCTTCAAGTTTTCCTCGTGCTTTTAATCGTTGGACTGACCACGGGCGTTCTCGCTGATTGGAGCGAGCGGGTGGAAGGCGTCGGCGCCGACATAATGGTGAATCCGCCAAACTCCTCTATTTTCTTCGTGTTTTCCAGCGCCGTCATGCAGGAGTCCATCGCCGATCAAATTGGCAGGGTTCAGGGTGTCGACGAAGTCGCCCCAGTTTTCATTCTTGTAGACGGCAAAAAACTAAATACCATTTATGGGATTGACGAGCCCCGGTTTGAAGGCTTGAGCAAAGGCTTCCAATTCCTCTCCGGGCATGCCCTGGAACAATCGGACGATGTGATCGCCGACGACCTGGAAGCCGAATCTCGGCGCCTTCGCGTCGGCGACACCATCCAGATAATGAATCATCCATTTCACGTGGTGGGAATCGTAGTTCACGGCAAAGGAGCGCGGTATTACATCCCTCTCCGCACCGCGCAAGACATTTCTGGCGCCGAAAAGCGGGTCTCCATGATTTATGTGCGCAGCACAGGGGACACGGAAGCGACTCGTGCCCGCCTTGTCGGACTCCTGCCCACCTACAGAATTCGCTCCATGGCCGAATACATGACGCTGATGACCTCATCAAACCTGCCCGAGCTGCGTCCATTCATCCGCGCCTTCGTAATTCTGGGAGCCGGGATCAGTTTTCTTGTAGTTTTGCTGACCATGCATACGATGGTCCTCGAGCGCACCCGTGAAATCGGCATCTTGAAAGCTTTGGGTTCTTCGCGGCTGGGGATACTCAGTCTGATTGAAGTGGAAGCTTCGGCGATGGCCGGGCTCGGCGCCGCGTTGGGATTGGTCGTAACGTTCTCCACTGTGGCTTTGCTTCGCCACTGGTTCCCAACCCTTCAGATTCGTATCGAATGGCGCTGGGTGCTGCGAGCCGTGGCCCTGGCTTTGTCTGCGTCGGCGCTGGGGGCAATTTATCCGGGCTATCGAGCCGCAAAGTCGGACCCCATCGAGGCCCTGTCATACGAATAATCATCGGACCTCTGTGCGAATTCACATCCCTCGCGCGCGAGGTCGGCCCACCGTGCAAATTCAAAACCCGTTTCCTGCTTGCTAATTGTGTGCAAATTAGTTTATGGACGTACATTGAACCTGTAGAAATGCGGGGCCAACGTGGAGTAATCTTTTTCTTAGGCAAGGAGAGGTGATATGTCGAAACGAATTATCGGACTTTTGGCGGCAGTGTTTGTTTTTGCAATGGTCGCCTATGCAAGCGATCCATGGAAGGATAAGGACTTCACTCAGTGGGATCAAAGAGATGTTCAGAGAATCCTAAGGGACTCACCCTGGTCTAAGCAGTTTCAGTTCGGACTGAATGCCGGAAGTGCTGGCGGTGCGCCGATCTCTTCCACCGGTGAAGCTGCGCACGCCGGAGGCGGCGATATGGGTGGGGGCGGGGGTGCGGGCGGAGGCGGAGGATCAGGGCTTTCAGCGAATGGCGGAATCGATCGCAGCTCAGGCAGCTTAGGCCGAGAAGTGATTTTCTCGGTCAGTTGGATTTCATCTCGCACGGTGCGCGAAGCCAGGGCCCGGGCGAGGGAGTTGCAAGGTACCTCTGCTGAAGAAGCGAGGAAGGATCTTTCTGCCCAGTCGGATACTTATATGATTGCGGTCTTGGGAAGCGACCTCAGCTCATTCGGCAAAGAAACCAGCGATACTTTGAAAACGCACACGTATTTGATGTCTAAAGGTACAAGGGAAAAGCTGTCGCCATCCAAGGTGGTGATTAATCAAAGTCAAGAATCCAGGCGCCCCCAGGCCATCATTTTCGAGTTTCCCAAGAAAACCGATAGCGGTGCCCCGACGATCGCAGCCGGTGAGAAGAATCTCGAATTCGGAACCGCAGCTGGGACCACTCCGATCAAAGTGACATTTGATCTAACTAAAATGGTCGACAAACAGGGACCCGATATGTAAAGCGGGTTATCTGCCGTATGGTGCGGCAAGAATCTGTTGAAGGAATCTTGTTCCCAAAACAAACGGCGTCCGAGATGTCGGACGCCGTTTGCATCTCAAATTCAATTCTGATTTCTCGGCTTAGCTCCAGCCCAGAGTTCCCCCAAACTCACTCAACATCACACTAATTAGGGTTAGCTTCCAACCGCCCCTGGAGAACCTCTGCTGTGTCGTACAAGGCCCGCAAGGGGACATAAACGTGTACGTGTTCTCGGGGAGACTCCTCTTCTACCTCCAACCCACCACCGTTCTTGGCCACACGAACGTGTTCATCGCCGTCGCGCACTTCCACCAAAACCGTATCCGGCAATTTGGTGAGCTCGGCACTCATCGTTCGGAGTATCGGCAACATTTCTCTCAGATCCTTCATGTTGCCTCGAAACTCCTCGCGAGGCAGAAAGTGCGCGGCCAGAGGCGCCAATTCGGCGGGAACATATAGGTGCAGATAGGTTCCGTCTTTGCGGTATTCTTCCACAGTCACGCGAATCAGCCCATCCTGCAGAAGATAAGCTGTTCCCAATCCGGCTGTAATCACGAACCCCAACGCGATTTTTGCCAGCATAGTCTTCTCCTCACTCGAAATTGTTAGACGATTGCCTGGTCAATTCAGTCACTGGTGTTCTTGGAATCGAGCCACACTCGAACGGTTTCTCGGCCATCCTTAATGCTCACGAGCTCGGTGTCGGTCCCATGTGCAGCCAGCGCGTGCAGCGCCGCGGCAACATCCAAATCGTGCCCTCCCGAAGTCACCAGAGCGTTCACGACGGCCATGGGCACGTGAATCTCGACTTCCTGTTTGCTCATCTCGCCGTCATGATGCCTGCTCATCCGATTATTGTCGGTCACGTGAACGATCAGCATGCCGGCCTGTTTGGCAACCCTAACCTCCTGGTCGCCATGTTTCACGGTCACAAACTCTCCGTCCTTCGATTGACTCACCGCATCCAGAATGGCGCGAAGGTCCACGCCGTTGAAATCGTTGTCCCCGATATTGATATGACCATGCCGAAGCTTGTCGTGGTCAATGCTTGACACTAATTTTTCAGCCAGCGCCACGGGGAAATTCACTCGCACCATTTCGCTGCGGTCATCAGGGTTGTCCACGCGGACGTGCAACCACAAATCTCCCGGCGCGGGTTGCGCAGGACGGGCGTTTGCCAGCCCCACCGCCAAGACCCCGGCCACCAACAACGCCATCCCGCCGACCGCAAGCCGCCATCCTGCGTTTTGGAGTTTCATATTCGGCCCCTCCCGGAGCGCCTTAAATCCTAATACGCAACCCCCAAGGAAAAGTTCCACAGAAATTTGGCCCAGGGTTGGATTTTGCCCCGTAGCCCTGCTCGACCTGAAGAGGTGGCTTCTCCGGTAAATCGAAAGGGACCAGCCTTGCTCAAAGCATTTCTAGAAGTTGGATCTAATCAAGGTGGCGTATTAATACGCGCGGGTCGGCGGGAAAAAAGTCCAATCTCTATTTTCCTAATTTCGGTCTGGCTTCAATATCAACACCGCCAAGGGCGGCAACTTCAAATTCAGCGAGTGCTCCCGCCCGACCCAGGGGATTCGGTCGGCGGTGACTTTACCCAGGTTCCCCACATTGGTACCGCCATAGATTGCCGCATCGGAGTTCAGTATTTCGCGGTAGCCCCCAGGCAAAGGCACCGCAACCCGGTAATTTTCACGCACCACGGGCGTGAAGTTTGCTACTACAACGAGATAATCCTGCGGGTCAGCCGCCCGGCGTACGAAAGAGAGGACGCTCGAATCGCCGTCATTGCAATCCATCCATTCAAATCCTGGCGGCTCGAAATCCACTTGGTGGAGGGCCGGTTCGGCGCGAAGCAGCGCATTCAAATCCTCGACAAGTTTCTGGACACCCTGGTGGGGCTTGTACTGAAGCAGGTGCCAATCGATCGATCGGTCAACGCTCCACTCGCTCGACTGTGCAAACTCGTCCCCCATAAACTGCAGCTTCTTGCCGGGATGGGTGAATTGGTAGGCATACAGCAGCCGCAAATTTGCAAACTGCTGCCAGGAATCGCCGGGCATTTTATACAACAACGATCTTTTTCCGTGGACCACTTCATCATGCGAAAGCGGTAATACGAAGTTTTCCGTGAAAGCGTATAGCATTGAGAACGTCACCTTGCCATGGTGATATTTGCGGTGGACGGGATTCTCCTCCATGTATTTCAACGTGTCATTCATCCATCCCAGATTCCACTTCATCGTGAATCCCAAACCGCCCAGGTACGTCGGATGCGACACTGCCGGCCATGCCGTGGATTCCTCCGCGGTCATCAGCACGCCCGGAAATCGCGCGTGAACCACTTCATTCAATCGCTTCAACAGCGCCACCGCGGCAAGGTTTTCCCGCCCGCCAAATTCATTGGGAATCCATTCGCCGGCTTTGCGCGAATAATCCAAATAAAGCATCGATGCTACCGCGTCCACTCGCAGCCCGTCCGCGTGATACTTGTCCAGCCAGAAAAGCGCATTGGAGAGCAGGTAGTTTTGTACTTCCGTCCGGCCATAATTAAAAACGTAAGTGCCCCAATCGGGATGAAAGCCCTGGCGCGGATCGGCGTGCTCGTAGAGGTGCGTCCCGTCGAATTCTCCCAGGCCGTGCGAGTCGGTTGGAAAATGCGCCGGAGTCCAATCCAACAGAACTCCAATCCCTTCCTGGTGACAGCGGTCCACGAAATACATGAGGTCGTGCGGAGTCCCATACCGGCTAGTTGGAGCAAAGTATCCGGTCGTCTGGTACCCCCAGGATCCGTCAAAGGGATGCTCCATTACGGGCATCAGCTCCACATGCGTGTAGCCTATCTTCTTGACATATGGGACCAGCTGGTCGGCCAATTCCCGATATGTCAGCCAGCGATTGCCCTCCTCGGTAACGCGTCGCCAGGAGCCGGCATGAACCTCGTACACGGATATCGGCGAGGCCAGCCAATCCCGTTCTCCGCGCGACGCAACCCAGTTTTGATCGCTCCATTCGTATCCGGCCAGGTCGTAAACAATCGAGCCGGTTTTCGGCCGTACTTCCGCATAGAATCCGTAGGGGTCCGCCTTCAAAATCGGCAGCGGAGCGCCGCGAGGGCGAATCTCGAATTTGTAAATGCAGCCTGCCTTGAGCTCCGGGATAAACAGCTCCCACAATCCCGAAGCCCCGCGCGACCGCATGGGGTGGACGCGGCCATCCCAATAATTGAAATCGCCGCTCACGCTTACGCGCATCGCGTTCGGAGCCCACACCGCGAAATGCACGCCGCTCACGCCTGCGACCTCGCGCGGATGCGCGCCCAGTTTTTCGTACTTCTCGTAATGAGTGCCCTCGCCCATCAAATACAAATCAAAATCCGTCAGCAGGGGAGGGAAGTTGTACGCGTCGTGGATCTCGCGGGTCACTCCGCCGGGATAGCTCACGCGGAAACGGTATCCCCCGGGAATCGCGCGCGCCGCCGACGATGCAGGCAGGATTGCTTCAAATAATCCCGCGGAATGAATGCGCGCAGCGCGGAATTCTCCCGCGGGCTCTTTCAGAACCACATGCACTTCAACAGCGTTGGGAAGCAAAGCGCGGATAGCCAGCGCTCTTCCTTCCGGCGTGGCCACCGGATGCGGCCCCAGGACGCTGAACGGATCGCTTAATTCCGCGCGAAGCAAAAGGTCCACCGCCTCGCGTAGAATCTCCTGAGGTCCACGTTTTTTCTGAGCCGGCTTCTCGTTACCTGCAACCGCGCCGCTAGAATCTTTTTCTTCCGTTTTGGACACCCCTTGCGCTCCTCAGCGCTGTGAAAATGTAATCGCTTTCCATTCTATCCAATCCCCCCCCGCAGGGCCAAACCAGCCATTTGCCGCTTCTTGGCTTTGCCAGGCTTCGCTCCAGACGCCTGGAAATTGAATCTTTCCTTTCTTTCTGTTCATCATTTCTTCATCTGGACAGATTTTAGTAGTATATCCGCCTGGAGGAAGACCATGTCTATACGCATCAACGATACTGCCCCTGACTTTTCAGCCGAAACAACGCAGGGGCCCATTAAATTTCATGACTGGATCGGCGACGGCTGGGCCATCCTGTTTTCACATCCGAAGGACTTCACACCAATTTGCACCACGGAGCTCGGCACTATGGCCGGCCTACAGCCCGAATTCGCTAAACGTAATTGCAAGATCATCGGACTCAGCGTTGACCCGGTGAGTAGCCACTCCAAGTGGGCGGCTGACATTCAGGAATCACAGGGACACAAAGTCAATTATCCTATGATCGGGGATCCCGAGCTCAAGATTGCCAAGCTCTACGATATGCTTCCCGCTGACGCAGGCACTACCTCGGAGGGACGCACTCCGGCGAACAATGCCACGGTGCGGACCGTGTTCGTTGTCGGACCGGACAAGAAAATTAAGTTGACGCTCAGCTATCCGATGAACACCGGGCGCAACTTCGATGAGATCCTGAGAGCTGTGGATTCGATTCAGCTCACCGCCAAGCACAAGGTGGCCACTCCGGCGAATTGGAAGCCTGGTCAGGACGTCATCATCCAGGGCGCCGTCTCCGACGAAGATGCCAAAAAGATTTTCTCGGGTGGGTGGAAGTCGCCGAAACCCTATATTCGGATTGTTCCCCAGCCCAAATGACGGGCGTCGGCCAACGGCCCCAAATCCTAGCGTCCGTAAACTAGAACGCGATATGTCCCGTTCACAGGCGTTCGCCGCCCCGCGCGTCCGCCGGTCGCCGCCGGAGGCGCGCCAAAATCCGCTGTGTCCAAGAACAGCTGGTGCGTCTTGGTGTCCAGCCCCATGGTCTTCGCGCCGTATTGCGTTTTGACGGTATCCACCACGCTGAATTTGTCCGTCGAATCCTCGTGGAAGATATGGATATTTCCTTCGATGGTGGAAACGAAAATCATCCCGGTCTCCGGATCGTACGCCGCGGCATCGGTCCCGGCCGTGATTGGGAACGATTGGATCACCTTTCCAGTATCGGCATCCAGAATCACGAGCATCTGGGGATTGCGGCCCGCGCTGAACAGTCGGCGATGTTCGCGGTCCATGGCCAGAGCGGTTGATCCACCTGATGGAGCCGTAGGCCACCGCGATTTCACTTCCAGTGTGCGCGTATCAATGGCGACGACTTCATTCTTGTCGGCGATATCCGCGTAAACCATGCCCTTACCATCGGCCACCGCAAATTCGGGAGCGCCGCCCAGAGCAATCTTCTTGACGACTTCGCCAGTCTTGGCGTTGACTACAGTTGAGTTGTTGCTGTCGCCATTCATCGAGAAAACATACTTGGAAGCGGGATCATAGATTATGCAGTCGGTGTCCGGATCGGAATTGACCTCACTGATTGGCTTCAGGGTTTTCAAATCGAAAATAGTGATCTTGCCCGGATCGCCGTCACTGATAAATCCGCGGTCAAATTCAGGCGCGAGTGCCACGCCATGCTGTCGCGTGAATCCCGGAATGAAACCCAGATTCACGCCGCTGTCGGCATCCATCACTTGCACAGCAGTACCGCGCGAGAGGTACACGCGCCGCGCCGCCGAATCAACATTCACATAATCGAAGTATTCCGACTTGGCACCGGGCGCGGCCCCAAAACTATAGGTTTTCACCAGATGGTAGCCGCTATCAGCTGCCAGCGTGATTGCTAACCCGCCGAACAAGATCACCGCCGCAGAAAGCGACAAATTGCGCAGACAAGAGTTCTTCAAAGCTGTCCTCCTTGAACTGTCAAAAAACCAAACTTAGAGCTGCATTGTGTCTGCCGAAACCTTAAGAACAGATGAAGGCTCCATCGAATCTCCGTCTTTTGCCGCGCGCAACCCAGAAAGAGCTCGGCTCGCATTTCGGAATCTTACCGCCTCTCCTCGGATCTGTCGTCCCCGAGCGCTTCATTGTCTTCTCATGGAGGTAATGTTTTACCGTGATAGGCTCAACTATGTGGCTAGTTGCCTGGTTAGGGCATTGTCGAATGGGGATGATTCACGCTACAGTGCTGCTTCTACTGAATACATGGGAGAGGAATTGCATTTCACTTCGTGCGAGAATCACCCCGCCGTTTTGGCCCACAGGAGGAATCACACTAAATTATGCGATCGAGCGCTCATCTTAGCTGGTCCAAAATCGCGGTCGCACTTCTCTTTGTGATGGCGATGATCTTGCCCCAATTCTCAGACGCGCAGAACCAACCACCAGTCGCTCCGGTGGATCGTGCCCAAGCCCGCTCGATGGTAATTACCCAGGACGGCATCGTGGCCGCGGAATCTCCATTGGCGGCGCAGGCCGGTGTCGAAATACTGAGGCGCGGCGGGAATGCTATCGACGCCGCGATTGCGGCCAACGCTGTGATGGGCGTCGTCGCCCCCATGTCGAATGGAATCGGCGGCGATCTTTTCGTTATTTACTATGAGGCGAAAACCGGAAAGCTCTATGGCCTAAACGCCAGCGGTTGGGCTCCCTCGGGATTGAATGCGCAGCTTCTCAAGGATAAGGGTTTTCGCGCCATGCCCGTTCGCGGCATTTACTCCGTCACCGTCCCTGGAGTAATCGACGGCTGGCAGAAGTTGCTCGAGCGCTTTGGCAACAAAAAGCTGCCCGACGTTCTCGCTCCTGCCATCCACGTTGCCGAGCAGGGATACCCGGTAACCGAGTGGGTTGCAAACCTGTGGGCGAACAACGCGCAAGTGGTGCGCGAAAACGACGAGGCCGCGCACGTCTATTTGATAAACGATCAGCCTCCTAAAGCCGGCCAACTGTTTAAGAACCCCGATCTTGCCTGGTCGCTCAAACAAATCGCCACCGGAGGGCGTGACGCGTTCTACAAAGGTGAATTGGCGCGCCGGATCGTCAAGCTATCGCAAAGTCACGACGGCTTGATGACCCTCGAGGACCTGGCCACATATTCGAGCGAGTGGGTGGACCCTCTCTCCACCACCTATCGCGGTTGGACCGTTTATGAGCTCCCCCCAAATGGCCAGGGCGTTGCCGCGCTGGAAATGCTCAACATCATGGAAACATTTCCGCTGCAGGACCCCAAACAGTATCCGCTGAATCAGACGCACACTTTGCACATGATGATCGAAGCCAAGAAGCTGGCCTACGCCGACCTCGAGCGATACATCGGGGAACCGCGAAACAATCCGGAAGTCATGAAAGCCGCCATGGCCATGCTGACAAAGCCCTATGCAGCGGAGCGCGCCAAGCTGATTAATATGGACAAGGCGAATTGTGCAGTCACCGCGGGGGATCCACTTCCTGCCGCTGGCGACACAATTTATTTGAGTGCTGTGGACCGCGACGGCAACATGGTTTCACTTATCCAGAGCAATTACGAAAATTTTGGTTCCGGACTCGTCGCAGAAGGCACCGGATTTGTGATGCACGATCGCGGCGCTCTTTTCAACCTGGATGCCAAATCACCAAATGTTCTGGACGGCCACAAGCGCCCTCTCCACACCATCATTCCGGCTTTCATGGAGCAGGGAACCACTCGCATCGCTTTCGGCATCATGGGCGGATGGAATCAGGCACAAGCCCATGCCCAGTTCGTCTCTCACGTTGTGGACTTCAAGCAGAATATCCAGTTGGCTCTCGAAACCGCGCGCTTCACCAAAGCGACTTTCGCCGGGTGCGACGTTGAACTGGAAAACCGCATTCCCGGGAATGTGAAAACGGAATTGGAAGCGAAGGGCCACGTGCTGCAAATGCACAATGGTTTCTCAAACAGATTCGGCGGAGGTCAGGCCGTGATGCGGGATTTTTCAACTCGCATCAATTATGGCGGGTCCGATCCGCGGAAAGACGGCGCGGCAATCCCGGAACTTCCTTTTTAGCGCCTCAATTATTCACGAGGTTCGTGCGCCCGTCTTTTGGTTCTTGTCCGCCGCGCTTCATGGCGTAGAGTGCCCGGTCCGCTGCATCCAGTAATTGCTCGACGGTCACGCCGATCAGTGGAAATGCGGCGACGCCCACGCTGAGTTTAAGTCGCGGTTCTTCCGTTTCGGCTTCAAGCCTGGCTCCGATGCGCGCGGCAACCTGCCGGGCCGCTTCCTCTGTCGTTTCCGGCAGGACCAGGGCGAACTCATCTCCTCCATAACGTGCCGCCAAATCGGTGGAACGGCAATGTTGGCGCAGGATGTCGGCCACCCGGCACAGCGCACGGCTTCCGGTGATATGTCCGTAGCGGTCGTTAATTGCTTTTAACTTGTCTAGGTCCATCAGCAGTACCGCGAACGGCCGGTTCGTCCGCCCCGACCTCTCAATTTCATTCTGGATCACCTCAATCAAACGACGGTAATTTGCCAATCCCGTCAAGCTGTCGCTGATCGCCAGATTCTGTACCTTGTCAAAAAGCCGCGCGTTGTCCATCAGCGTCGCGCCCAGGACCACCGCATAGCTGGTCAGCGAGATGAACTTTGCGGTCGCGGCCGGTGCGTCAAACAATCGCGCCGATTGAGACGCAATCAAGTGGCACGCCGCGCTCAAGCCCGCTGCCCAAACCAGCGCGTTATCGAATGCTGACCGGTAACGATTTGGAGCCCGGTTTAACTGCACAGTCGCCGCCAGGAAGAGGAAAGCCGGGAGCAGGTCCCACGGACGCGGCAGCAAGAAACTTCGTGGATGAATTGGCGGCTTATCTGGAAATGCCAGAAATGCTACGCAAATCAAATATCCAGCCGCCGCGACTATCGATAATGTCGCGAAGACGTCCCGGTTAGGGTCGCGCGGACGCGGCAACCGCTTTTCCACGTCCCCGGCCAACAATAAAAGCAGCGCCAGAAGAATCCCTTCCACCATCCACGAAATCGGAATGCGGAGTTGTCCAACGGGTTTCTCCAGTTGCCCGTAGACTTCAAATATTCCGCCGAGCTGGATCATTCCGGTGAGGGCGAATCCGATTCCCAACAGGAGCGCCGCCCTGTCGCGCGCACCGCGGAATCTGACCAGGACATTTGCGGCGATGGTGAAGCAGAGAAAAGCAGAAATTGCCTGTGTGCTCGACATCCAGAAGGGATCGACGGAAAAATTGAATCGCCGCAGGAAGTGCCCGAGGACCAGCGCAGCCGCGCACGCCACAGCACTGAGCACTCCGGTCCGTGCGGGGCGGATAAAATCTTCGATATCCTTGAGCCGAACCATCCCCATGGGTTCACGACAACTTTGTAAGAGCACATTGTTGTCGCGCGACATCCCTCATTTTCGTGCATCGGCAAGCCCAAATTCTCCTGTCCAATAGAATCATTGTGGGACAGGGTACCCCCATGACCAATAGGGAGCCCAAATTTGCCCGTGACGACATTCCCATATCTCGCTGTTCCTTCACGGTTTACCCAAGTCGTGTTTGGCGATTCTGGCTCTGCTATAATTCGCGCCGCCCCGGTATGGCACTCGGAGAGCCGACCACTCGCCCACATGTCCGTCATTGACCTTTTATTCGGTCGCCCACTCAGCACGTCAGAAGAAAGGGGCGAGAGGCTCGGCCCGGCCGCAGGCATCCCGGTATTTGGGCTGGATGCGCTCAGTTCCGCGGCGTACGGCCCGGAGGCCGCTCTCGCACTGCTGATTGCGCTGGGGGCCGCGGGCGTGGGCCTCATTGTTCCCATCACGCTCAGCATCATCGTTTTGCTGATTATCGTTTACTTTTCCTACAGGCAAACCATCGCGGCGTATCCGGGTGGCGGCGGTTCGTACACGGTTGCCGGCCAAAACCTTGGCATGTTCGCGGGATTGCTCGCCGCTGCCGCGCTCATGATTGATTATGTTCTGACCGCCGCAGTGGGCATCTCTGCCGGCGTTGGCGCCCTCGTTTCCGCGGTGCCTTCACTTGAACCGCACACGCTAGAGCTATGCCTGGGAATTCTGCTGGTCATCACCATCGTCAATTTGCGCGGGGTCCGCGAGACCGGCGCGCTCTTTATGCTCCCGACATATTTATTTGTAGGGACCCTGCTCATTGTCATCGGCATCGGTCTATTCAAAACATTTGCTGCAGGAGGGCACCCCGCAGCGGTGACGCCTGGCGCGCCGTTGCACGCTGCAACTATGACTATTGGCGTGTGGCTTCTGCTGAAAGCGTTCTCCAGTGGATGCACGGCGATGACCGGCGTCGAAGCCGTCAGCAACGGTGTGCAGGCATTTCGCGAGCCGGTTTCGCAAACCGCTCAGCGCACTCTGACGGTTATCATCGCGCTCCTGATCGTATTGCTCGCGGGCATCGCATTTCTAAGCAGGGCATATCAGATCGGCGCGACTGAACCCGGGCCCGGATACCAAAGTGTTCTTTCACAACTAACTGCTGCCGTTGTTGGCCGCGGCGCTTTCTATTTCGTTACGATCGCATCCATCCTGTTGGTTCTGTCCCTTTCTGCGAATACCGCGTTCGCGGATTTCCCGCGTCTTTGCCGGCTTGTTGCGCAAGATGGATTCCTTCCCAGTCCTTTTGCGGTGCGCGGCCGTCGGCTGGTCTACACGCAAGGAATCATCGTTTTGGGCATGCTCTGCGCAGTGCTGTTGACCCTGTTCGGCGGAATCACCGACCGATTGATCCCGCTATACGCCATCGGCGCGTTCTTGGCATTCACGCTTTCACAAGCGGGAATGGTAATGCACTGGAAGCGCAGAGGCGGGCCCGGCTCAGCTTCGGGAATGTTGGTCAACGGGCTTGGAGCAACCGCGACTGCGATTACCGTGCTGGTAGTGGCCATCACCAAATTCACGGAAGGCGCATGGATCACCGTCCTGTTGGTGCCTGCGATCATGCTGACCATGTATTCAGTGAAGAGCCACTATGCAGCAGTGGCGAAGCAGATGGCCAATCCTGCGCCACTGAGATGCGAACGGTTGCATTCTCCCATCGTCGTGATGCCCATGCTCACGCTGAACAAAATCGTTCGCTCTGGACTGGAATTTGCAATCAACCTTTCGCCGGAAGTGCATGTTGTCCATGTGGCAGTCACGGACGACAGGGAAGAGATCCTGGCACAGTGGAAAGAGATTGTGGAGGAGCCGCTTCGCGCTCAGGGTATCAAAGTTCCTGAGCTTACGATTCTCGATTCGCCCTATCGATTGATCATCAATCCCGTAGTGGATTTCGCGCTTGACCTGGCGAAGAAGAATCCCGACCGGAAAATTGCGGTGATCATTCCCGAACTGGTGGAGAAGCATTGGTACATGAATTTTCTCCACAACCAGCGGGCCACGTGGCTGAAAGCCGCCCTGCTGCTAAGAGGAACGGATCGAATCGTGGTGATCAATGTGCCGTGGTACTTGAACTGAGGCGGAAGAAGGGTCCAGAGTTTAGGCGCGGGGATTCAAATATCGGATTTTCAAATAATGGTCACCCCTCTCACCCGTCCCATCTTATTGCCTAGGACTTACGGACGCAAAGGTCGTAAGAGTGGCAACTACAGGACCTAAAAAGAAGTACGCGAGGAGAGAAAAGGAGAAGAGTTCATGCGAGGGTTAACAACCGCTCGTTGTTCAAGTTACACGATTTGGCTATTCATCCTGATCATCCCACTGCTGGCACTTGCCGACTCTGCGACCACCGAGCCGAACATCTCTTTTTCGGTTTCTGCTGACCGGCCGCTCAGTTACCCCAACACTTTCCATTATCTTCCGGATGAGCACACCTCGATCCTTCCAGTGCCAGGGCAACCAGGTCTCCACAATTTCTTCGTGGTCATGGTGAACCAGGTGGGGTCTCAATGGCATGGAGGGACCTTTGTACTTCGAAGCTCGAACCTCGCGAATTTGTTTCTAGCTCCTGGCTTCGGCAAACCTGACCACGGTCAGGCCGTGTTCTGGGGGCCCCATTCGGGTACCTGCGACTACTCGACGGTTACCCACTTCGATGAGCAATACGCGGGCCCCGGATCAGTAATGCAGGATCCGACCCTGCCGCCGGGAAATCTGATCATGGTTTACGAAGCTGAGATCCATTGCCCGAAGGCCTCCAATGGCGCGGTTGCTGGCTGGACCTCGGTCGGGATCGCACGCTCTTCGGATGGAGGCAAAACGTGGCCACTTCCCATCGCGCAACCCGGATACGAGAAGGACTGGCTGGAATATGGGAACGGCCGGTACGCCGGCATAACCATTCCGGGGACGCCACCGACGACGGTCTATAACCAGTTTTATGCTGACGGCCTTCCGAGCGCATTCATTGACGATATGGACCCGTCGGGTGATTACTACATCTACGTGCCGTATAAGTTCACCGGCTCTCCCGGCACCAATGCTGACGCGAAGATCCACATCGCGCGAGCCAAAATTGGCGATCATTCCGGCCACAGGGAGCCCGGAAAGCTGCAATTCCGCAAGTGGTACAAAGGCGGTTGGACACAGGAAGGCCGCGGGGGATTGGAGGACGGCATTGGTGACAAGTGCGCACCCATTTACGGCGAAGGAGATGCACAGATCGAATACAACGACGCGCTCGGGCGCTATATGATGACGTTCAGCTGCACGACCATTGTCTGCCCTGGCGGGAAGTGTGAGCCGTCAAAATTCTCGCTCTTCTATTCGACCGCTGTGAGCCTCGCGGATCAGGACTGGACAACCCCTCAACCCATCGAAAACTCGACCTATCCCTACGAGCCGGATCCAAAAGCCAAGGGTCACAATGATGTTGACGGCGGATATCCCTCATTCATGTCACCGGGGTGCGAGCCCGGGCATCTCGGGCTATCGGGCACTGTTTTCTTCATGAAAGGAGATGGCCTGGGGGAGCGCAGTTTTGCCTCACGCACGTTCACGATTAAGAGCACGGGCAAATTGCCCCCTGGTGATCGTGGAACGCAGGCCTTGGCCAATGGCTGCAAGGTCCATCCGGGTTCCGAGGGGGGCCAGACACGAGAGCGTTAGCAGGGCGATGCTCGTCCAATCAGCATCATTCCTGAGGGCTTACTGTTTTTCAATAACTTCTTTTATTTCAGCGGGATACGGAGTTCGCTAGAATTGGCTTTATCAATGAGGCACGAATGAGGGGCGTCACTCTCCCTGAGATGCCGCCATCACTTCCATTAATTATATCATCAGCTAAAAGTAGATAAAATCCAGTCAAGAAACAAAGTATCGAAACCTGAAAACTTATTTTTGGATCCGGGGGAATTTCGTTACCAATTTGATTCGAATATAATTGAAGAGTTCCGCCCAGGCCCCGTGGAAGGATGCCCGCCTTGAAAGGAAAGCTCCAATATGGACACATTTCTTGCGCCGATTGAGCAGCCCAAAGGGCTGATTATGAAGCTGGCATATTTTTTTACGCGCCGGCAATTTGGCAAGGTGCTTACACCGCTGAAAGTGCATTCCGCGCGGTTGCCGGCAGCCTTCGGAATGTTCTATGCAAAAATCGGCACACTGGATAAGAAACTGCGACTGCCACTGGAGACCGTCCTCCTGATTCGTGAGCGAGTCGCGAGCATCAACGTTTGTTTTTTCTGCATGGATATCGGACGGTCCATTACGATCAAGTCAGCGATGAATGAAGCCAAATTCGATGCTTTGGATCAATACGGGACCAGCCCACTCTTCAGTGAAGCAGAACGAGCCATGCTGGACTACGTGACCGAACTGGCGAGGGATAAAAAGGTCAACCCGGCAATTTTCAAGCGCATGTCGGAATATTATTCTGAGCGAGCGATTTGTGAAATCGTGTGGGTGGTTGCCAGCGAGCATGTCTACAATTTGACCAACATCGGACTAAATATTCATTCTGATTTACTCTGCGACATCAGCAGGAAGAATCGAAAGAGGCAGTAATAATCGGAACCGCGGATTACGACGAGAGAAATGCCCCTTGTAAATCCTGAATTGCCGGGGCTAATGCCAAGACGCCACCCATCTTTGACCAGGCCAAGGAATTGCTGGTTTCATTCGCAACAGCGCGCCTCAATTCGAGAGGGAGCCTCTCATCTCCTGAAGTTCGCTTCTGATTCTCGCCCAATCCTTCGGCTTCTTCTTCGTGGCGATTGGTGAATTCGGATTGGAATAGTAGGCAGCAATGTCCGCGCGCAATTCCGGTGAAACGTTCTTGAACTGATTCCTCGCCAGCCGGTCCACCAGCGCGGCATAAGCATTATCCGCCATAAAATATTCGCCGGCAGCAGTGGCGCTGCCCGTATCGAAGTTCATGTTCTTAATTTCGAGCCGGTTTTCTTGCACATTCGCCAGCAACTGCCGGTAGTTGTCGAGGGTCGCGTTGAAACTCTGCATAAAAAGATCCTCAGCTTGCGGGGTCGGGGCATGAAACGTCAGCGCTTTCAGCGGCCCGACCTTCGGAATTATTCGCAAAAAGAAGGCAATTAGATTGTCTCCCCAGCCGGGCTTCTGATAGTCCTTGCCCCAGTTTTTCTCAAAGCTTGCGCGGGAAAGATTAAAAAGGAATTTCTTTCGTGTCATAGTGGGCAAATCTTTTTGGATATCGTCCTTCCTCATGGCCCAGGCAACCTTGGTGGCTTCAGGCATGACAGACCGCACGCTAAATCTGTACGATCCGATGGATTGGTCGAGGTTGTCGAAAATGGAGCGCAACGGGACGCAGTATGTTTCCTCGAACGCGCGCTCCAGCAACGGCGTCGCGACTTGAAAGCCGATGAAGTCGCGGTAAGCATCTGGCGCGAACCGCTCCTTGGCAACTTCCAGCACGTCAAACCCGAACTCGGTCTTCAAATGGGCCAAGGGATTCTGCTCGTAGGTAATCTCGTCGCCGAACTTCTTTCTGAGGTCCGGGTACAGCATCGGTACAACACGATTCACCGCCAGGCGGTGACCGTTGTCATCCGCTGCGTAATGCGCAAGGGAGCCAAGCGCGAAGGCGTATTCGTCGAGAGTTTGCGCATCGCGCAGCATTGCGCGAATGAACTCGGCGCTGCGAACATAATGAGTGAGGTCGCTGAACAGATGGCTTCCGTGCGGGTAGTAGCCCATGTCCTGAATGATTGCCCCGCCATAAGCGTACGCGTGCGCCTCGCGCAGCTCGTCCTTTGTAGCGTTGGGGAACCGGGCAATAAGTAGAGGGCGGATGCTGTCCTTCCACGAAGAATCAATAATCGCTTCGTGCGAGAGGACGGAGTAGGCGCGAATACTTCCACTACACAAAAAGATCAGAACGATTCCCGCAAACAACTTAAACATTTGGACCGTTGGCGCTGAATGTGGCTTTTCGTTGCTGAATCGCCAGGAATTCATTGGCAAAGGCACAGAATCATCTTAACACTGGAATGGAAAACTCCAAGCGGGGCGGCGCTGTCCTATGTCATCTAAGGACGGATTCTTGATTCGCGCCTCAGGAAATCGCTCGTGACAAGTTCCGAACCCTGGAAAGACTCCTCGTTGAGAAGATGTCCTCTGCCTGGGTGGCGATGAGGATTCCCATTGCCAGCGTGTCCCAGTAGACGTTTTCACAGAGTATTGAGATAAGGCTACTACCCTTGGAGATCCAATGTTCATAGCGTTCGGCTTCGTTTGCGGGCATTCCCATGCCAATGAACGAATCCGCACATCCCATTGTGTCGAATCCAGCGGTTACGCCGGCAAGGGCAGCCAAAATCGGCCCTGCCGCGATGACTTGACCCAATCCTGGCATCGTGACTTCGCCGAATCCCGTCAACCGCCGCAGTGCTCCCTCAATCCCGTTCTGTAATATTACGGTGGGTAAGGTCTTCTTTGGCCATTCCGCCGGCCAGTCCCCTAGAGATTCACAATCGGAGCTATGCTCAGGCCACGCGACGGTCTCTGGCACCAGGAGAGAAAGATCGGCATTCGGAAAACCAGCGACAAGCAATGAATCAATGGGAATCTGGATGTCAAAATCGGCGGGAAAAGCTCCGAACACAACGGTCGGCCCTTGGGCTGTGTACATGATCTTGTCCTCCGAATAAGTAAGTTCGAAAGCAACCAAGCCGAACGCAACGGGAGATGCCCTCAACTCGATGAGGGAATAGAAGGGAGAATCGGGCCAACCTCCTCGACCTTAATTTTTCGAAGACAGACTTTCCCTTCTCCTCCCAAAAGGGCAAACGGGCACAGGTTTCACTCTTGCATGATCTCCGGATTAGTTCACGTGGACAATACAGGAACTAATCTAGAATTCGCGCTGAATTCCTGTAGGCAAAGGCGGCGTCCGGTTCTGTGATAATGAAATTGGTGATCTACCTTCGATGTGTATTGATCTTTACAAATAGCGCGCGAACGCCGGGACATATACGCGCTCGCTATGCCCTTGTGAGGTCCAAGGTGCTTAAGATCTGCTGGATATCTATCGACTTTGGTCAGAATCATTCGGACAAGCGAAAGTAGTCAATAACACCGCTCAAGTCTTCGCAAGGAAGCTAGGCCACTCGTTTCTCGGACGAATGGCAAAGCATCCAAATTTGCCGAGGAACCTCTACCGGTCTGAATGGTTGTGTCGCCAATCCCAATAAGCCTTTTGATCGTCTCGGCTTAATTCTTTGTATGGATGATAATCTTTGTGGTTATCGGTTAAATATCCCTTGAATACAATTTCTTCGTGATCGTCCCAACGATGGTGGTCGTGGTGCCATTCGTCATAAACGCCCACTCGCGCGGCACAGCCTGAGGTTAATGCGGGGGTTGTCAGGGCAACCGCCAGTAAAAGTGAACCAATGATTCCAGTCGTTCGGTGCATGTCGGATCCTCCTTTTCAATAACGAACTGGGAAAAATGCAAATTGAGACTGACCAGTCTCTCGGCTCGCGTTGTTGTCACCGTCAAGCTCCTTTGATCAGGGGGAATAGCCAGAGCAAGACAAGCCCGGCAATCTCGGAAACCACGAGACGTCCTTCACGCTTCGCGTCCAAGGAATGAAAGAAGGGAGAAAGTGGGACGCCTCGACCTTCTCCCTCATTTCATCTACGAATGCTTGTTGGGGGACGCTTTGTCCAACAAGCTCACCAAAGTCCGAGCTGCTTCCGGGGTTCCCGTCTCACTGCGCAGAACGATGTCTCGTGCGCTTATCTTCTTTCCATAGAGGGCTTCATTAGCATCATTGTCAGGTCGCAAGGTCGAGCCTTCAAGGGAGATGCCCGCGAAAATGCCGCGGGCCCGGGAGTACGTGAGGATTTCTGCACGCATGTATGCGTCGGTGTCGGCCTCCGCTGCGCGGCCCACAGGTCCGGCGGCCGCGGAGGCATCCGCGCCGAGTTTGACTTTGCTCTCCAACAAACTGTTTGCTCCATGATCATTCATGATCAGGAGTACGAAATCGGTGGCCTCGCCACCAATTTGGAAACCGACGCTGCCACCTTCCAGTGCGACCATGGATGGCGCCCCCCAGGCTCCCCTGTAGTCCTGGCCTTTTCGGCAGACCATTGCCCCCCGGCCGTAACTTCCTCCGACGACGAATGCTGCTTTGAGTACCGAAGGCAGTACGACAACACATTTTGCCTTGTCGAGTAAGCTTTGCGGAATATCATCGGGAACATTGAGAATTTCGCCCATCACCACACCCGCGTTATGCAGCCGCTCTTCTTCTTTCTGTTTGTCGGCCGCATAGGCGTTGGATGAGATCAACAGGAACGCAACTAACAAGACAACTGCTTTCTTCATGTTTTCTTTCTCCTTCAAGATGATGTATTGGTCGAAATATTCGTCTGCTGCAAATTTCATGTCTATGCCCTCGTATCGAAACCGGGAAGGGTGCGAGGCGCTTTGCGATACTAGCGTCCGCTTCGTAGAGAGCCATTCACATCAGGAGTGTGATTGGCTCCGGCCGGCACGCTGTGATTTCTGTCCACTGTCGGCCTGCCGGAGCGGCTTCGGGAACTCAATCATTTGCTGTTCCGAGGCTTCATCCACGATCCCAGCGTTCTCTTGAAACATCCAGCGAAGCTTTTGTCGTATTGCTCTGATGACCTCGAGCTCGTCGTCGCTGAGCTCGCTCCACCCTTCCATGGCCTTCTCCTTATTATCTCGAGGCCTCGGCATTCGAGCCGAGCCCATTCCATAGCATTCTCCCGCGGAATGTTTGGTTCCTCCCACATTTCACCCTTATGAGAAGCCAGTGCGATTTGTCTGGTGCACAATCCACAGATACAACGCGCACTCTTCGACACTAGAGGACAACATCCGTGGATTTAGTGAAATACCGGATAATACTGAGACTCCCCGGAAGAAATAAGTATGCGTCGACGACTTTGTCGAACTTCAAGTCGCGGTGATTTGAGTCCAGCTACTCACCCCGCGCCGAATTGCAGTCGGCTGGTCGACTTGCCTACAAGGACGCCGCGAACTCTTATACAAGGTTGCCCCTATTCCGTTTCCCGAGGGGAGTTACTATCGTCAATTAGGGAATGTTGTTCCGGGATGGCGGGGCTAATATGAGGCGGCGTCTGGACAACCAGAATTTTTGGGCCTGGATTGGTGGAGGCTCAATATTGTTGTTCATGTTTGTCGGCAACACGGAAAGTACGGGCCTATTCTTTATTCTGGCGATAATTCCCGCGGCCGTGTCCATCTTTTTTGCTTTCCTACTCCTGAAGGTTGTATTCAGATTCGTGTCCAACGCCAGCTACGACTTGATCGGGCATCTTAGGGCAAATCTTCGGTCCAACGAATTCCTTCGGAGCCGGAATCAGGCTCAGTTTCCTGCGCGGCGCTTGTCCCATGCAAACCCGCGCTCGACGTGATCCAATGCTCACAAGCGTGAAGCCCATCAGGTTGAACCATGGGCCATGCGGCAATCTGAAGTGGTCCCAAAAGAGTTTTAGAGCAAGGAGGCTCTATGTTGCGTCGGGTGGCTGAATATTTCGTATATTCATTTCTTTGCGTCATATTTACATTCATTGGACTCATTGCTCTGACAATCGGTTCGTTTCAGAATTTTGTATCATCCACCCGCAACTCCATAAGAAGCCTCCCAAGCGGGGGTGCGGGCACACCAAATCTGATGGTTCCGCGGGAATCGGTCGGAGCAGCCAGTCGCATTCGCAATACATTTTAGGGCGGGCAGTAAAAACTGCGAATTCGGACCAGACCTCAGTGATTCAAGCCTCGATGATTTGGTTTCGTACCGCGTACCGGACCAATTCGCTGACGGTGTGCAATTGCAGTTTTCGCATGATGTTGGCGCGATGGGTCTCTGCCGTCTTGACGCTGATCCCCAGGGAAGTCGCGACTTCCTTACTGCTCTTGCCTTCGGCAAGCAACTGAACAATTTCGCGCTCACGAGATGTCAAGCGGTCGTGAACTGTTTCAGGTAACTCGGTTTTTGTCCCGATCCCATTAAAATTGCTCAAAATCACTTCCGTGGCTCGAGGCGTTAAGAACGGCTTGTGATGTGAGAGCGTCTCTACGGCGATTATCAGATCCCGGTCGGAGTCTGATTTCACGATATATCCGCGAACTCCTGATTCGACGATTTCACGGATCAATTGGTCGGAATAGTGCATGGACAATATCAACACTTCAGTAGCCGGCACATTCTTGCGGATCCTCTTAGCCGCTTCCACACCGTTCAAATCAGGCATGCTGATGTCCATGATGACGATGTCAGGCTTCAATGCCTCGGCTTGTGCCACTGCCTCACGTCCTGTTTGAGCCTCTCCACAAACCTCCCAGCCCGGTTGAGTGTGAAGTAATGTCCTGATCCCGCGTCTTATAAGGTCATGATCATCCGCGATCAGTATGCGAAGGGTCTTCATGCTCTTTCCCCCTGAGACTGCTCTGGCGATTTGATCATTCCTCGGAGCAAGGGTGCCAACGGCCGCGTCGTCGGCGCTCTTGCCCTGTCGCCGCTGGTTTTTGTTACGGGCCTCGACGAATGAAGATAGTGGACTCAATTCCCCTCCAATTCACGGATATTACCGCATTAAACTGAAAATCCACAATAAACGAAAAACCCAAGAAAATGAGTGTGTGTTACGGGCGCCTACACAATCTCGCGATTTCTTGCGGCGAGTAAATGGAGTGCGAGCATTATCCCAGGGCTGACTTTGGACTCGCCGGAACGCAGTATCAAGACTGGGCAAAAGTGCCGGCTCCCCGCCTCGCTTATGAAAAGTCATTTAGAACGCTCGCGGAGATGAATCCAAATTGAAAAAGATAGGTTCGAGGCGGGGTTCCCGGCGGATGAATTGATATGAATCGACATTCTTCTATTCCAGTGAATGCTCGCCACAGATTCTGGTACCAAATTAATTCCAATGGGTGGCAGCGTCCATAATGGGCATCCTGTAGGATTAGAGGGGGAATCAATGTAGATCCCGGAACCTCCTCGTGAGTAAAGCCTTACCTTATTTCATGGCTCTCTGTCAGTTGCAACGTGGACTGATTGGAGTTGGGACACCGGCCGGGTATTTTTAATATTTGGCAACCCCTTTTGCATCTTGTGTCTCGGCTGCTCGCCGTGCACTTGCGTTTTCATTTTATACAGGGATGCGTCTGCCGCGCTCAGGAGCGATTCGATTTCCCCGGAATCAGCGGGATAAATGGAAATGCCTACGCTCACAGAGATCTTTGGCTCACGCCCGTCACTCGCAACACTGTCACGAATTCGGCGCGCAACGAGATTCGCCGACTCCCGGCCAGTTTCCGGCAGAACAAGCGCGAATTCATCTCCGCCAAATCGAGCTGGCGTATCCAGATCCCGGCAAGAGAGACACAGCACATCGGCCACCCGACAGAGCGCCTCACTACCCACCAAATGGCCGTAACGATCGTTGATCAGCTTCAATCCATCCAGATCAAATAATAAGAGCGCAAATTCACGTCCGGTGCGATTGGACCTCTTGATTTCGCTGTCAAGCACCTCAACGAGATGGCGATAGTTAGCTATTCCGGTCAGTGGATCCTCAATAGCCAGCCGCCGCAATTGATTTTCAAGTTCGCGCTGTTTTGTGACGTCCTCAGCGATGATCTCGTACCCGGCAAGAACACCTAAATCGTCTTCCACTTCGCGTCCGCTTACGCGTACCTTTAGTGTTGTGCCATCCTTCCGTTTCCACTGGATCTCCATTGGATTCAATGGGTCGCTGCCTTTGCTAAAACCCAAGAGCCGTGCCCGTTGGTCAGGATCGCAGATGATTTCTCCTGCCAAATTCACACGGTTTAATTGCTGCCTAGAGGAATATCCGAGCATTGTCACCAATGCCTGGTTCACTTCCAAAAACTTTCCTTCTGTGTCGCATTGGCAGATTCCGTAAGCCAGGTTTCCGACCAGTGCGCGGTAATGTGCTTCTGAAAATCGGAGTTGCCTTTCGGCACGATCGCGTTCATCTCGCAGTTTTCTTTCAGACATCGCCCGGCGAATTGCAACCGGTAGATGGCCAATGCGAATCATCTCAATGCAATCGGTTGCGCCTTTCGAGAGTAGCTCAGCGGCGATTTCCGGACCGATAGAGTTGGTCACGAAGATCAGAGGTGCTTGACTCTGTGATTGAAGGAGGATCTCTATTGGACGAATTGCCTCGCTGCAGTCTCCGCGAAACTCTGCAACGACAACGTCACAAGGGCTTGATTGCAGAAGATTTGCCAACTGGTCCGAAGACATGGCCAGGTCAGCATCAAAATTGAAACGTGCCCTGTTGAGCTCATTCACGCAAAGGCGGACTTCCATCAAATTGCTGTGAGCAAATACGATGTGCAGGCGTGGATTCCTGGACGTGGCTCCATCACGGCCCGTTCGTGATCTGTTTTGCATTACCCCGGCATGAGATCGCCCCTGCACGCTCCTATGTATCCGAGTATCCCTCGCAAGTACGCCCGCGTTTCGCATATTTTGTACCCTCGCCTGGTCTTTGCCCCAACATTCGACAAGATATGGTGCCGATTCACGCGCCAGCTAATTCTCAGCAAGGTTGAACTGGAGCATGACCCATACTTCAATCGTCGTATAAGTTTTGCTTTCAGGGAATACGGGCATTTGGCTAGTAGAGTCGGTGACTTCCTGTATTGTCGCGAAAAAGTAAACTTTAAATCGTGACGCGGACGTTCAACAGGGAACGAGAGCCTGAATTACGGAAACTGCTCTTTCGACTAAGTGCAATTAATCTGTTTCCTGATGGCTGTTCGACGGAAATTTTCGTTTCAGTGGTCAAGTAATCGTCCAAGAGTTAGAGATGAGTCGCGATACAGGGTTTCCCAGCAGGTTCTACAGGGTTTGCTGTATGCCCAGACCGTAAATATGGCAGTAACAATATAGGACATAGGACGCACAAGGCCGTGGAACGCACGGGACCGTGGAACGCACGGGAACGTGGGGCCCACGGGAACGTTGGACGCACGTAGGGCGCACGTGAAGTGGGAAATTGCGGGTTGGTTTCAATTCCGATTCGGTCAGAGTGTGAACGAGTGGGTGTGAATCTCGCGGGAATACGTGTGAGTGAAGGAAATGGAATTGACGCGGATTCTGATCGTTGATGACCATGAATTGTTCAGAAAAGGGATTCGATCCCTTTTGGAATCAAGTCCCGGATTGATGGTCTGTGGTGAAGCGGCAAGCGGTCTTGAATCGGTGGAGAAGGCGAAGGATTTGCAACCTGACGTCGTCCTCATGGACATCAGTATGCAAGGTATCAGCGGCCTGGATGCAACGCGCCTGATTCGCACCGAAGTCCCGAAATCCAAGGTTGTAATCCTCAGTCAACACGATGGACCTCAAATGGTGTCCGCAGCGATCAAAGTCGGGGCGAGCGCGTTCGTGACCAAATCGCAGGCCGGCCAACACCTGCTTCGTGCAATTGAGTCCGTCATGACTGGCCAACCTTTTGATTGGCGCCCCGTTGAGACTCATCAAGGTGCAAATGCCAAGGAGCATAGCCCCACGCGAAAGACGACGGAATAGAGAGCAGATTCTGTCCAGTGGAGAGAAAGGCAATATGAAAACCGATCAAGGCGCACCAATTTCCGAAGTGAGTGAAAAAACCAAAGCGACTGGTGGGGGTAACGGGAGCACCAGCACACTAAGGCGCGGGGCCAGTCCTGAACTCAGCGTAATTCTGACCACCCTTGTGTCCATGCGCGATGGTGATTTTTCTGTCCGCCTTCCGGATTCTTGGACCGGGATGGCTGGAAAGCTGGCGGACACGTTCAATGAGATCGTGGCTGCAAATCAGCAAATGGCGCACGAGTTGAAACGCGTCGGTCAAGCAGTGGGTAAAGAAGGGCGAACGCGCGAGCGCATTCGATTCCACGAGTCGCGTGGCGCCTGGGGCGAGATGGAAACTTCAGTCAATACCCTGGTGGACGATCTGCTGCGCCCGACAACCGAGGTGACGCGCGCCATCGGAGCGGTGGCGCAGGGTAATTTGACCCAAACAGTCCGGTTGGACGTGGATGGCCGGCCGCTGGAAGGGGAATTTCTGCGATCGGCCAAAATCGTCAATACGATGATTCAGCAGCTCGGCGTTTTCACTGCTGAGGTGACGCGCGTGGCCCGCGAAGTCGGTACGGATGGAAAGTTGGGCGGACAGGCGCTGGTGCCTGGCGTGGCAGGAACGTGGAAGGACTTGACCGATTCTGTCAACTCCATGGCCAGCAACCTGACTGGACAGGTGCGGACCATCGCCGAAGTGGTCACGGCGGTGGCCAGCGGCGATCTTTCCCGCAAGATTACGGTGGATGTCCGCGGTGAAATCCTTCAGCTGAAAGAAGCCATCAACACCATGGTGGACCAGCTCCGGTCCTTTGCATCGGAAGTTACGCGCGTGGCGCGCGAAGTCGGGACCGACGGAAAGCTCGGAGGTCAGGCTGTTGTGCCTGGAGTTGCGGGTACCTGGAAGGATCTTACGGACTCCGTTAACGCCATGGCCGGAAACCTCACCGCGCAGGTTCGAAACATCGCCGAGGTAACCACGGCCGTGGCGCGCGGCGACCTATCGCGCAAGATTACTGTGGACGTGAAGGGAGAAATCCTGGCGTTGAAAGACACCATCAATACGATGGTGGACCAACTCAACGCGTTCGCGGGAGAGGTGACGCGCGTGGCGCGCGAAGTCGGTACCGAAGGCAAGCTGGGCGGCCAGGCGCAAGTCCCGGGTGTCGGCGGAACCTGGAAAGACCTTACGGACAACGTGAACTTCATGGCCAGCAACCTGACCGGACAAGTTCGGAATATCGCCGACGTATCAACGGCCATCGCCAAGGGTGACCTTTCCAAAAAGATTACGGTGAACGTGAGCGGCGAAATCCTCCTGCTCAAAGAGACGATCAATACCACGGTGGACCAGCTCAACGCGTTTGCCGGTGAAGTGACTCGTGTGGCGCGCGAGGTGGGAACGGAAGGGCGCTTGGGCGGGCAGGCAAACGTCCCAGGAGTCGCCGGTACTTGGAAAGACCTCACCGACTCTGTAAATTCCATGGCCGGGAATTTGACCGGACAGGTGCGGAACATCGCCGAGGTAACCACCGCGGTGGCGCGCGGCGACCTGTCCCGCAAAATTACGGTGGACGTAAAGGGAGAAATCCTCGAACTCAAAGACACCATCAACACAATGGTGGACCAACTCAACGCGTTCGCAGGAGAAGTGACGCGTGTGGCGCGCGAAGTCGGTACCGAAGGCAAGCTGGGCGGCCAGGCACAAGTCCCCGGTGTGGCAGGTACCTGGAAAGACCTCACAGACAATGTGAACTTCTTGGCTAGCAATCTAACCGGGCAGGTGCGCAACATCGCCGAGGTTACGACGGCTGTGGCCCGCGGCGACCTGTCGCGCAAGATCACGGTTGATGTGAGAGGAGAAATTCTGGAACTCAAAGACACCATTAATACGATGGTGGATCAGTTGAGGTCCTTCGCATCGGAAGTCACTCGCGTGGCCCGCGAAGTTGGCACTGACGGCAAGTTGGGAGGACAAGCTCTGGTTCCAGGCATTGCAGGAACGTGGAAGGACCTGACCGACTCCGTCAATTCCATGGCCAGCAACCTGACGGGACAAGTTCGGAATATCGCCGACGTATCGACAGCTATCGCCAAGGGTGACCTCTCCAAGAAGATTACGGTGAACGTGAGCGGCGAAATCCTCTTGCTCAAGGAAACTATCAATACCACGGTGGACCAGCTGAATGCGTTTGCTGGTGAAGTGACTCGTGTGGCCCGTGAAGTGGGCGCCGAAGGCCGGCTTGGCGGGCAAGCGAATGTGCCCGGCGTGGCCGGAACCTGGAAAGACCTCACGGACTCAGTCAACTCGATGGCCGGAAACCTTACTGCGCAGGTGCGAAATATCGCCGAGGTAACCACCGCGGTGGCGCGCGGCGACTTGTCCCGCAAGATTACGGTGGACGTGAAAGGCGAAATCCTCGAACTCAAGAACACGATCAATACCATGGTGGACCAGCTCAACGCGTTTGCCGGAGAAGTGACGCGTGTGGCGCGCGAAGTCGGTACCGAAGGCAAGCTGGGCGGGCAAGCGCAAGTCCCCGGTGTCGGCGGAACGTGGAAAGACCTTACCGACAACGTGAACTTCATGGCCAGCAACCTGACCGGACAGGTGCGCAATATCGCTGAAGTGGCCACGGCGATCGCCACGGGTGACCTTTCCAAGAAAATTACGGTGGATGTCCGCGGCGAGATTCTGCAGCTTAAGGAAACGCTGAACACAATGGTTGAGCAGTTGCGCTCCTTCGCAGCCGAGGTCACGCGAGTGGCGCGCGAAGTGGGGACGGACGGCAGGCTGGGAGGCCAAGCGCAGGTTCCGGGCGTAGCGGGTACGTGGAAGGACCTGACGGACTCCGTCAACGCCATGGCCGGAAACCTGACAGGCCAGGTGCGCAACATCGCCGAAGTCACCACGGCCGTGGCCCGCGGTGACCTGTCGCGCAAGATCACGGTTGATGTGAAGGGTGAAATTCTAGAGCTCAAGAACACCATCAATACCATGGTGGATCAATTGAACGCGTTTGCGGCGGAAGTGACGCGCGTGGCCCGCGAAGTCGGTACCGACGGGAAATTGGGGGGCCAAGCACAGGTCCCTGGTGTGGCGGGTACGTGGAAAGACCTCACTGACAACGTAAACGTCATGGCAGCAAACCTGACGGAACAGGTGAGAGGCATCGTGAAGGTGGTGACTGCGGTCGCGAACGGCGAACTCACGCAAAAGCTCACCGTGAATGCGAAAGGTGAAGTCGCAGCGCTAGGTGAAACCATCAACAACATGACGAACACATTGGCCACCTTCGCGGACCAGGTTACGACCGTGGCCCGAGAAGTAGGTGTCGAGGGCCGGCTCGGCGGTCAGGCCAACGTGCCCGGAGCGGCCGGTACGTGGAAGGATTTGACGGGGAACGTAAATCTTCTGGCCGACAACCTAACCAACCAGGTGCGGGCTATCGCGGAGGTGGCTACCGCAGTTACCAAGGGCGACTTGACGCGGTCCATTCAAGTGGAGGCCCGCGGAGAAGTGGCGGAACTGAAAGACAACATCAACACGATGATTGACAACCTGCGGCTAACTACTGACCGCAATACGGAGCAGGACTGGCTGAAGACCAACCTGGCGCGATTCACAGGAATGTTGCAGGGCCAGCGGGACTTGGCCACGGTAGGCCGCATGCTCCTATCTGAACTGGCGCCCTTGGTCAATGCCCAACAAGGCGTAATCTACCAGACGGAATCGGAAGAATCTGGGAACCTTCTGCTGCTCTCGGCGTTTGCCGACGATGGGCAGGAGGGGCATGAGCAGCGACTCCAGGTCGGCGTTGGCCTTGTTGGACAGTGTGCTGCGGAGAAACGGCGCATGCTGATCAACGATTTGCCGAGCCATACTGTGCCCATTCGTTCGGGATTGTTCCAAGCTGTACCGCGAAACGTAATCGTCCTTCCTGTGCTATTTGAAGATCGCGTGAAAGCTGTGATCGAGCTGGCTTCGTTGAATGTCTTCACGGCCTCTCATCTTGCCTTTCTTGAACAACTGACGGCGAGCATCGGAATCGTGCTCAACAGTATTGAGGCGACGATGCAGACGGAAGGCTTGCTGAAGCAGTCGCAGCAATTGGCCACGGAACTCCAGACTCAACAAAAAGAATTGCAGCAAACGAACGAGCAACTGGCACAGAAAGCACAGCAGCTGGCGGAGCAAAACGTTGAAGTCGAACGTAAGAATCAGGAAATTGAACATGCTCGCCGAGCCCTGGAAGAAAAGGCCAAGGAGCTGGCTTTGACCTCCAAGTACAAGTCAGAGTTCCTGGCCAACATGTCGCATGAACTGCGCACTCCGCTCAACAGCATCCTGGTCCTGGGTCAACAGCTTACGGATAATCCCGACGGCAATTTGACAGGCAAGCAGGTTGAATTCGCCCGCACCATTCACGGTGCGGGGACCGACCTGTTGAATCTAATCACGGATATCCTCGACCTGTCGAAGATTGAGTCAGGCACGGTTTCGGTGGAAGCGGAGGAAGTCTTCTTCGCGAGCCTGTTTGACATGGTCGCGCGGCCGTTCCGGCATGAGGCCGAGAATCGCAAGCTTAACTTTGAAGTGAATTCCGACCCGCACCTGGCGCGAAGCCTGGTTACGGATTCAAAACGTCTCCAGCAGGTGCTGAAGAACTTGCTTTCGAATGCATTCAAGTTCACCGAGCATGGGGATGTGCGACTTTCCGTTTCGGTCGCCCAAGAGGGGTGGAGCAAGGACCATCCCATTCTGGCGGGGGCGGCTTCGGTGGTGGCATTCGAGGTTGCCGATACCGGAATAGGTATACCTGCCGAAAAGCAGCGAATTATCTTTGAGGCTTTTCAGCAAGCGGATGCCGGAACCAGCCGCAAGTATGGCGGAACCGGGCTTGGCCTGGCGATCAGCCGAGAGTTGGCGAACTTATTGGGTGGTGAGATCCAATTGCGCAGCACACCGGGGGTTGGGAGTTCGTTCACACTATATCTGCCCCAAACTTACGTTGGGCCGGCTGTGCCCAGCGTTGCAGAACGGAACCGTGAGACTTCGCCGTCCGTATCGCCGATTCAATTGCCGGCTGCTGGCGGGGCGGCCCCGATCGAAAGGATCGAGGACGATCGAGAGAACCTTGAACCGACGGATGCAATCCTGCTGATTGTTGAAGACGACCCGCATTATGCACGTGTGCTTCGGGATTTGTCCCGTGACATGGGGTTCAAAGTCCTTGTGGCCACAGGTGGATCGCAAGCCCTGGCACTGGCCCGGGAGTTTCGTCCCACCGCAGTTTCGCTAGACGTATTCCTGCCCGACATGTTGGGCTGGACGGTCCTCAACCATTTGAAGCAAGATCCCGCAACGCGGCATATTCCAGTACAGATGTTGACGCTCGATGAAGACCGTCAACATGGCCTGGCCCGCGGAGCATTTTCTTTTGTGACCAAGCCGACCACGGCCGAAGGTTTGAAAGCTTCGCTAACCCGCATCCGAGACTACACGTCACCTCGGCGGAGGAAGCTGCTGGTGGTGGAAGATAACTCTGCTGAACAACTAAGCATCCGGGAACTGCTTGGCCATGACGATATTGACGTGTCGGTGGCTCCCACAGGAACCGAGGCGCTTCAGAAACTGAACGAAGAATCGTTTGACTGCGTAGTGCTGGACCTGCGACTGCCGGACATGTCCGGTTTCGATGTCCTGGAACGGCTGCGCGACAATCCCTCCCTGAGCGACTTGCCCGTCGTGGTTTTCACTGGGAAGGAGCTATCCGCGGAAGAGGATGCCCGATTACACACGCTGGCCCGCAGCGTTATCGTCAAAGGGGTTGAGTCCCCGGAGCGGCTACTAGATGAGACCGCATTGTTCCTACATCGGGTTATCGCCGATCTCCCTGCTGAGAAGCAAAGAATGCTCGACCGGCTGCATCAGTCCGATGATGCGTTAGTGGAAAAGAAAGTTCTGGTGGTGGATGACGACGTTCGAAACATTTTCGCGCTCAGCAGCGTGCTGGAGCGCCGTGGCATGACCGTGCTAACCGCCGGGACCGGGCGCGAAGCCATTTCGAAGCTTGAATCAACTCCAGATACTGCCATCCTGCTAATGGACATCATGATGCCTGAAATGGACGGTTATGAGACGATGCAAGTCGTCCGGCAGAATCCATCGTTCCGGCGCCTGCCGATCATCGCCTTGACCGCGAAAGCGATGAAAGGGGATCGCGAAAAGTGCCTCGAAGCCGGAGCCTCCGAGTACTTAGCCAAGCCGGTGAATACGGAGCAGTTGCTTTCCGTCCTTCGGATGTGGCTACATCGGTAAAATGAGAACTCAGGCGCGGTGAGATTTTGGGCGCGGTTTGAAAGAACGCCTGGTGTGAGCGGCAAAGGGGTGAAAGAGTGAGCCAACAGGACAAGGTCAACATCCTTATGGTGGATGATCAGCCCGCCAAGCTGATCAGCTATGAAGCCATCCTCCAAGAGCTCGGAGATAACCTGATCCGGGCAAACTCGGGCAGGGATGCGCTTGAAATCCTGCTGAAGACCGATGTCGCGGTGGTGCTGATGGACGTGAGCATGCCGGAGTTAGATGGTTTTGAATTGGCGGACATGATTCGCCAGCATCCGCGGTTTCAAAAGACGGCCATCATTTTCATTTCCGCGGTGCATCTGACCGACTTGGACCGGCTCAAGGGGTACGAACGCGGAGCAGTGGATTACATTTCCGTTCCTGTAAATCCGGAACTGCTGAGAGCCAAGGTCAGCGTCTTTGCCGAGCTGCATCGAAAAACGCAGCAGTTGGAGTTGCTGAATGGCGAGCTGCGGAAGCTGTCTAGCAGATTAATTGCGACACAGGATGAAGAACGCCGGCGCATTGCCCGGGAGCTCCATGATGGCTTGGGGCAAGAGCTGAGTGCGGCCAAAATGATGTCCGATGGAATTGCAATGCAAAGGCAGCCGGTCGAGTCGATA
>Ga0209167_10000340_pt1 | contig 38325 bp, 37 predicted proteins | sample Coa_R1_9_FD_187154 | JGI IMG/M metagenome (GOLD analysis project Ga0209167, IMG submission 187154) | Surface soil microbial communities from Centralia Pennsylvania, which are recovering from an underground coalmine fire - Coalmine... | ecosystem: Environmental > Terrestrial > Soil >...
GTGAAAGCGAACACTTCTTTCACGTGGGGCGGAGGCCCGTATTCAAATGGGAGGCGATCGTCGGCTTCATTGAGCATCGTGAAGCGCGGCACCAGACCGGAATACCGCTCCAGCGAGGAGGGTTCCTGAATGGCGCCTCGTAAGCTGAAAGCGCGTCGGCAAGGTTGCTGGATTGAGGTAACCGGCAGCGGTCTCCTGCGCTTGCGGTTCCGCTGGCGGCTTCCGACTGCAACTGGTCTTCACAAATTCTCGGAGACCACGACGCTCCGCGATACGCCGGAAAATCGCGCCACTCTTTCGAGGCAAGCCGCGATCATCGGGGCGGAAATCGCTGCGGATCGCTTTGATTACTTGCGCTGGTTTCCGAATGGCCGCAGGGCAACCTACTTCCGACCGACGCCACGGTCTCCGGATTCGGCGGAGCCAGATGCCAGGCCCACAATCGGGCAGTTTTACCCAGCTTGGGTCGCGCGAAGGGTGCCGCCGATCGTCCGCCCTTCAAGGGCTCGCGACTATCGCAATCATTTCCGCACGTACATCCTTCCTTACCTCGCCGACGTGGCCTTGCAAGATTTAGCGCTCGGGCATCTCGAAGAACTCAGGGCGCGGCTTCAGATCGACCGTCATCTGGGAATCAAGACCGTAAGAAACGTTATCGACGGTTCCATGCGCGCGATGGTGCGTGATGCACGAAAGGCCGGCGTACAAGTCGGCTTTCCGTTCGCTGATCTTGAGTGGCCCAGGCGAATTGTGCCAGGCCCCGACCCATTCACGGAGGGCGAGCGGGACCGGCTTCTTGAGTTCCTTTTGCGCAAGCGCTGGCGTTTGGGCAGGCATCTCGGCTCGTACCGCGAAGGCGTTCACTTCCCTTATTACGCATTTCTCTTGACGCTTTTCTATACAGGCTTGCGACCGTCAGAAGCCGTTGCGCTCCGTGTGAGGTCTCTCGACTTGGCAGCTGGAACTCTGTTCGTCGAGCGGTCGCGGTCATTGCGGAGCGAGTCGGCACCCAAGACCTCCGCCGCGGCTCGCGTCGTGCGGCTCACTGCTCGTAACGTTGAAGTCCTGAAGCAAGTGATCGAATTGCGCGCACAGCCTGACGATTATGTCTTCAAGAACTCCCTCGGCCGTCCGATCGATCAAAGAAGCTTCTACAAAATCTTCTGCGGCCTCCAGCGAGTCCTCGGGATTCGACTGCGCGATCTGTACGCGACCAAGGACACTTACGTCTCGGTCGCTCTGACCAAAGGTGTTAACCTTACTTGGCTGTCGGAGCAGACGGGCGTCATGGAGAGCACGCTTCGGACGCACTATTGAAGGTTCATTCATGCCAGCCAAGCCGACGCATTGGAGCTCGCGAAGATCGACCCAAACGGGGTCAAAAAGGGGGAGTTTGCCCCACGTTTGCCCCATGATGGGGCAAACTCAAGAAAAAATCCTTTGATTTACAAGGGAAAGATGGTGGATGAGCCAGTCCGATGCGAACGGCTCTCCGTCAACCGCGTCAACCGGTTGACACTTGAACGGTGGTTGACGGTTGACACTATACAGTGGTTGACACGCGGCGGTTGACGCGGCACGTCAACGGCTTTGCCTTCAGAGAAACAAACAGTGTTTGGATAAAGAAACTCGCCCTTTTGCATTTCGCTGAGGGCAGCTTTTCCGGAAAATAGCGATAGAAGACGTTGGCCTGACCCCATCGGGCCGATGCCGGCCATCTGAAACATGAGCCATTGGGTTACCCGCGACTCGCCCTTTTCATCCTTGGGCATCAATTTGCCGGTCCTGCGCGCCAAGTACAGGAGAATTGCGCCGGTTTCGAAGACCGCGAAATCATCGTTGCCGCGGTCCACAATTGCGGGGATGCGTCCGTTGGGACACGAGCGCAGGAACTCAGGCTTTTTTGGTCTCCTGCACCGAGGTCGATACGGTGCACGTTATGGGGCAGACCAGCCTCCTAAAGGAACACAGACACCTTCCAACCATTAGGCGTCGACGCAGTGTAGGTCTATCTGAGGTGAACTCATCGTTGATATCTCCTCCGGGGGCGTGATTGGTTCCATCACTATGACTTGTACTTACTCGGATCATCCGACCCTATCTATTCCAGAACGGTCAGTTAAGAACGAGGCGGCTAGCTCGGAGCTGCCGGCCGACGCTCATGGGTCAAAGCGTTTTCTTGCGGGAAACACTCGTCGTTGTTGTAGGATGATCGTTCCAACGAGTTTAGAAATTTTCCACCGATGGGCGGATATCAAACTCGTGCATCCAGGTATCGCGCGGCTGAGCGACGGCTTGCGCAACAATACGAGCAATCGCACGTGAGTCCAGCCTGCCCGGTTTCACTTCACGGTCTTCTGCCAACGGGACGTTATCGATGCTGCCATCGATGATGACATGAAACACATGGATACCTTGTGGACCGAACTCACGTGCATTGCACTGCGCTAGGGCTCGCAGAGCGAACTTGCCGGTGGCAAAGGCCGAGGATTTTGCATAGCCTTTAATTGAGCTAGTCGCACCGATATACGCGATTGTTCCTCCTCCGTGAGCCAGCATGTCAGGAATTGCTTCTTTGGCGCAGAGGAACGGGCCAAACGCTTGGCCATGGAGGTTGTTGAGAAATTCTCGTGGAGTGATGTCAAGAAAAGAACCTCTCTTGGCGCCTCCGCCCGCGTTACAAATTAACAGATTCACCGGTCCGAATTCGTTCCGCACACGAAGGAAGGCCTTCTTGACCTGTTCTGGATCGGTGATATCAGTTGCCCAGAAGGCGCAACGTTCCGCCGTTCCGCCCAGCGCCGCTCGGATTTGTTCCAAAGAATCGGCGTTACGCGCCAGCGCTACCGTGCGATACCCTGCTTGCGCAAAGGTTTCGACAAAACGCGCGCCAATGCCCGGACCGACTCCGGCAACGACCGCTACTTTACTGTCCGCCATATTCATTCCTCCATGTATTTTTCGTAAAAGCCGTGATCGCCGGGCTAGAGTTCTTTGCAAACTGGGAGTGCAATCGAATTGGTTACTCTACGCAGTACTCGTCACCCTTCTATTTCTCTTGAATATCGAGAATCATATGAAATAGCTCATAAGGTGTCAGTTTCAACGCATATTGCTTATTCGAAGCCTGCCTCGAGTGGGGTTAGGCCATGGAACATACGGACCGACTCATGCGTACGCTTTCTTATCCCAACCGCCGGTTAAACACCCAGCCGCCGATCGCCAGAGTGAGCACTGCCGTGACCGCCAACGGCCACAAATCTGATGTCAGCCGATCGACGCCGATGCCTTCGAGGTACACCCGCCGCGATATATCGATCATGTAGCCCAGCGGATTAATCAAATCGAAGTCCTGTATAGCCTCCGGCATGCTAGTCGGTGAGGTGAAGACTCCGGACAAGAGCATGAGGGGCATCGCCAGCAAGAAACACAAGAGCAGCGCTTGCTGCATGGTCCCGACCAGCGACGAAAGCAGGAGTCCGATTCCGGTCACCGCCAAAAGAAATAAGGTAAGGCCAAAATAAAGCGTGAGGAACGACCCTGCGAAGGGAATCCGAAACCAAAGCTGAGCGACCAGCAGGAAGACGGTGGCTTGGCTGAGGAACACGAGCAGCGAAGGCAACGCCTTGCCAATCATGAGTTCGGCGGGACGAAAGGGTGTTACGAGCAACTGGTCAAAGGTCCCTTCCTCCTTTTCGCGAGCGACGCCCATCGCCGTCATCAGGAGCATCTCGGGAAGCGTGAGTGTGCCAATCAAACCTGGGATGATGCTCCAACGATCCACCAGGTTCTCATTATACCAAGTGCGGGTGGTCACCCTTACCGGCGGCCCGCCGCCGCCGTGCGCTGCCCACCATTTAGCATTGAACGAATCGACTACGGTGCGGACATAGTTGAGCGCTGTGCCGGCCGTGTTCGAATTGCGACCGTCGGCGATGACCTGTACGGCGGCCGATCGCCCGGAAAGTAAGCGGCGCTCGAAATCCTGATCGATCTGAACCGCGACCAAGGCGCGTCGCTCGTCAATCATGGTCTTCACGTCTGCGGCGCGTTCGAGATTTGCAACCCGTTGGAACACGCCCGAGCCGTCCAACGAAGCGAGCAGCTCCGATGACGCGGCGCTGCGGTCGCGGTCAAAGGCTATGTAGGCAACGCGGGTCAAATCGTAGTTCACGACATACCCGAACACGATGCACTGTATTATGGGCGGGACAAAAAGGACGGCGCGTCCGCGTGGATCCTTGAGCATTGCAAGGAGTTCTTTGCGGACCAAAGCGACGATGCGGAAAATGGCGGCGAGCATGATCTACCTCAGTCGAGCTGCTTCCTGAATCCCACCCGGGTCAGGCCGAACAGCAGAACGGCCATGCCGGCCAGCACTGCCAGATTCGGTAGAATGATGGGCCAGACATCGCCCGCCAGCAACACGGTCTGGAGAAGCGCGACGTAGTACCGCGCGGGAAACAGATAGGAGAGCAAGCGGACCGCCACTGGCAGATTGTGCAGTTCAAAGAGGAATCCTGAGAGCATCAGCGCCGGGACAAATGCCGCCACCACAACTATGAGACTGGCGACAAACTGTGCCTTCACTGTCGAAGAGATCAGCAGCCCCATACCCAGCGCGACGAGCAGGTAGAGTAGTGAACTGAGGCTTAATACCCACAGCGACCCAAGAAATGGCACCTGGAAGAGGAATTTGGCGCCGAGCAGGCATAGCGCAAGTCCGAAGACGCCTAATCCCAAATATGGGAGCACCTTGCTAAGCAAGATTTCACCGGCGCGAACGGGCGTTACGAACAGTGCTTCAAAAGTGCCTTGCTCCCATTCCCGCGCCACGACCAGCGCCGTCAGCAAAGCGCCGAGGACCGTCATGACGAGCACGACCAGACCGGGAACCAGAAAGTAACGGCTCTCATTGGCCTCGTTGAACCAAACCCGGGCCTGCACGACCACGGGCCCGCTCGACACTTCTTGTCCTTCGGCCATTCGGCGCGCGGCCCACTGGCCGACCGCCCCTTGAACATAACCCTGAATGATCCGGGCGCGATTGGCGTCGCGACCGTGAGCCAGAATCTGCACCTCGGCATCTCCGTTTCTCATCTGGCGCGAGAAGTCGGAGCGGATGCGGATGATGCCGTCGACTTGGCTCGCGAGAATGAGATCCTCGGCCTGGGCCATCGAGGTCATCAGCTGCGCACGAAAATAGGGGGATAGCTGGAAGGTCGACGCCAATTCGATCGCGTCCGGAGAAGTGTCCTCCAGCACGACCGCGATCGGGACGTTCTTTACATCGAGCGTCAGGCCATAGCCGAACAGCAAAATCAGCAACACCGGCATCACCACGCCGACGGCGATGCTGCTGGGATCGTGGAGGATTTGACGCACCTCCTTTTTGACCAGCGCCCAAATCCGCCAAGCCCTGGCAGCCAAGTCAGTCGTACCGTCGATCTTAAACGAGCGTCGTGCCGTGACCTGCGGCTGTACAGGCGGGCTAGCCTCAACCCCTCGGGCCGCCGCGACGATGGCGATGAAGGCGTCCTCCATCCTCGACTCATGCCCCTTCTCAACAGGCGCATAGCGGCGAATCTCGGCCGGCGTGCCGTGGGCCAGGATCCGGCCGTGATCGAGGATGGCGACGTGATCGCAATACTCCGCCTCCTCCATGAAATGCGTGGTGACAATCACGGTGACACCTTGCTCGGCCAGCGAGGTGATGCGTCGCCAGAATTCGCGGCGCGCCAGCGGATCGGCGCCGCTGGTCGGCTCGTCCAGAAATAAGATCTCAGGCTCATGCAGAAGTGCTGCCATCGCGAGCCGCTGCTTATAGCCCCCGGGGAGGAGGCCGCTCGGCTGGCGCATAAGCGGTTCGAGCTCGAATTGCTCCAGCGCCCAGGCAATGCGCTCACGCCGTCGAGCGCCGCGCAGCCCGTAGGCGCTCGCAAAGAAATCAAGATTCTCGACTACTGACAGATCGCCATAGAGCGCAAACTTCTGGGCGACATAACCGAGCTGCTGGCGGGCGGCAGCGCGCGCGCTGTGAAGATCGACACCAGCTACCCTCAGCGTGCCATGCGTTGGCGGGAGTAGGCCGCAGAGCATGCGGAAGGTCGTCGTTTTGCCCGCCCCGTTCGGTCCGAGCAAACCGAAGATCTCGCCGCGCCTAACGGTGAAGCTGACGTGATCGACCGCGGTGAAAGCGCCGAACTGGCGGACCAGATCGTCGACCTCGACCACCGCTTGGCCGTCATCGGTCGCTGAGGGATGTTCGAGCATCATGGCGACAGTAGGTCGATCCGGCGTGATCCGTCGCAGGAGAAGCATGAAACCATCCTCGAAACGCGGGGGCGCTGGCGTCAGCGAAGCACCATCGAACGTCGGGCCGCTCGGCTCGGCGGCCATCACCATGCGCACGTGCCCGCCTTCCGGCACAGCATCGATCACATCAGGGCTGTCCAGCATTCGCGCCTGCATCCCTCGGGGCGTCCTCCCCGGGAGGGGTTCCGCAAGAAATACGCGACCTGTCGCCAGCTCGCTCACTTCGTCCGGATGACCCTGGGACAGCACCTTTCCTTCGTGCAGGACGACGACGTGCGCGCACCGCTCGGCTTCGTCTAAATACGAAGTGCTGAGCAGCACCGTGAGACCCTGCTCATTAACGAGCTGCAGGATAATTGCCCACAACTCGCGCCGCGACAGTGGATCGACGCCGACCGTGGGCTCATCGAGGAGCAAGAGCTCCGGCGCGCGGATAAGGGTGCAGGCGAGGCCGAGCTTCTGCTTCATGCCGCCCGACAGGCGGCCGGCTTGACGCTGGACAAAAGGCCCGAGCGCCGTCATTTCCATCAATCGCGGATAGCGGTCGCGCCGTTCGTCAGATCCGATTCCATGCAGATCGGCGTAGAGGTCGAGATTTTCCTGGACGCTGAGATCCTGATACAACCCGAATCTCTGAGGCATATAGCCAATGCGCGACTGGACTTGTTGCGGATTGGCGACAACGTCGATGCCGAGAACACTCAAGTCACCGGAATCGGCGGTCATCAATCCGGCGGTCAGACGCATGAGCGTGGTCTTCCCCGCTCCATCCGGTCCGACCAGCGCGGTGAGCGCGCCGCGCCGGACCTCGAGTGACACATTATCGAGCGCCCGCGTGGCTACGCCTTTGTCGCTGGTAAACGTCTTACGGATCTTATCGCCGGTAATGGCACTCGCCACCGGCCCGGGCCTACTCACGGTTGGACTCTCGCAATGGCGGCGATGCCAGGGGAATACGGCGGCTTGCCATCATTCGTCGACAGGTACACGCTGGCGGGCGAGCCGAGGTGGAGTTGGTCGGACGGGTCCTTTACAAAGACCCTCACCTCGTAAACGAGGCTTGTTCGCAACTCTGTAGTCTCCACCGTCTTCGGCGTAAATTCGGCGACGGGAGAAATAAATCCGACCCACCCGTCGAAGCGTTTATGCGGGAAGCTGTCGAGTGCGATCGACGCGGCCATTCCCGTTCTCAGCTTGCCCACATCCGGCTCTGCGACATAGGCGCGAACCCACTTCGGATCAGTGACCGCCAGCGAGAACACTGGCTTTTGCGGCGACGCCATCTCCCCGGGCTCCATAAGGCGCGTACGAACGACGGCATCTACGGGGGCGACCAGCTGGGCATCCGCGAGCTCTTGGCGCAAGAAAGCCGCCTGCGCCTCGTCGGCCCGTAATACCGCCTCGGCCTGGCCGATGTCTTCCTTGCGTGGCCCGACAATAACCAGATCGAGTGCCTTCTGATTCATCGCCAGCTTGGCTTCGGCAACGTCAACCGCCGCCTTTGCGTTTTCGAGATCCTGCTGGCTCAAAACCGAATTCGCCGCGAGCGTCTCGCGCCGCTCGTATTGCCCGCGCGCGTTGATGGCGTCCGCCTGGGCCGACTCGACATTCGCCCGAGCCTCTGCGATCTCTTGCGGGCGGCTGCCATTGTGCAGCCTTTCGACGGCCTCCCGCTGTGCCGCGGCTGATGCCTCGGCCTGTGCGACCTGCGGTTCCAGACGGCTGGTATCCAGGCGCGCCAGGATTTGGCCGCGCTTTACGCGGTCTCCTTCCTGCACTAGAACCACGGCGATGCGCTCGTTGTTGTTGAAGGCGAGCTCCACCTGTCGCAAATCCACATTGCCGTAAAGCACGAGATCTTGCCGATGAGGGCCTCGGCTCACAAGCCACCAGGTCGCCCCGGCTGCGGCGACGCCCGCCAGCACAAGGGCCATCATCACCGTCGATTTCGATGGTTTGCGCGTAGTCAGACTCCTTTTCGGGGGCATCCCCCACAAGCAGATGGTTTGCAGCGAAGCACGATCGCCAAATCGTCCAAGACTATATTGGGCGTTCCCGGTACTTGTATTACAGTAGCCATAGTGATTTTCATAGATCTTATCTAGACCGGTCTATTTGTCAAGGACGGAGACGTCGAGAGAAAAAATGACAAAACGATCCGCCAAAAATCGACAAACCCGCACACGGCTTCTCGACTCGGCCAGCAAACTGTTCCGTTCACAAGGATTCCATGCCACCGGACTTGACCAAATTTTGCGACGCAGCCGCACGCCAAAGGGTTCTCTGTACCATTACTTCCCCGGCGGCAAAGACCAGTTGGCAATCGAAACCTTGCAATACGTGGCCGGCGAACAGGGGCAAATGATGTCCGCGATTTTCAGCGCTCAGAGCGATCCACTGGAAACGCTACAGACGTTCTTTGCGCACATAGCGGAGAATCTGCAGGCGTCCGACTTCCGCGATGGCTGTCCGATAGCGGCCGTCACGCTCGAAGTCGCTAGCGATCGACCCTCGGTTCGCGAGGCCTGCAGACAGGGCTTCCAAACCTGGCTAGAGGTACTGGTTCAACATTTAAACCGCGCGGGACTTAGCGAAGCACGCGCAAAAAGCATCGCCACGCTGGTCCTTGCCGCGCTTGAGGGCGGACTAATTTTAAGTCGCGCACAGAAAAACGTGGAGCCGCTAAACAGAATCACCCGCGAACTTGCACAGATGATTCAAGCCAGCATCTCCAAGAACAATTAGACAGGATGGTTCTCTACAAAATTCTGAAACTACACTCGATTCGGCGGGCGCGGGACGTTCGCCTATGTCCCGGCCGCTGGTTGAGCTGCGCGATTGCGTCAAGGATCGCGAGCCCTGCGCGCACCGCCCGCTCGGCATCATTGTCATGCGCCGCCGGATAGCCGAGAACGCCATGATGCCGTCGCCCCGACGTAGCGCACCACCTCGCCCCCAAAGCGCCTGATCGCCTCTGCCGCCGCACGCTGATAGCTTGCCACCGTCGCGCCATTCCTCGGGATCGAGTTGCGCCGCCAGCGTGACCGAACCGACCAGGTCGCAGAACAGGATCGTCACATGCCGCCACTCCCCGACGACCTCGGGGGCCTCGACGGGTGCGGTTGCAGCGGTCGACCGGCGCACTCAGCGGAGCGCCGCATTCACCGCAGAATTCGCCCGGCAAATTGGCAGCACCGCATTTGGGACACTCGGTCGCCAGCGGCGCACCGCACGATGCGCAGAACTTTCTTCCGTCGCGATTGGCGATCCCGCATTTCGGACAGTGCATAGGTCCCCGCGTCACTCAGCGAGACAACTCGTCGAGCAGGGCCTTGGCGTCTTTGAGATCGAAGGTGTCAAAGCCTTCGGTGAACCAGTTGTAGATCTCAATGAGCATCGTGCGGGCCTCGTCGCGACGGCCCTGTGACGCAAGCAGTCGCGCGAGACTCATTGCCGCACGCAGCTCGAACCATTTCTGGATCGCTACGCGAAGCTCATCCCGAAACTGGCTGATACCCATTTTTCCGCTGCTTCCGCCTGACTATGGTGAGATCATTAATCGTACTATCCGAACCACTGATCGCCTCGTATCTGCGACGGGGCCCGGTTTTCAATTGTAACCTTCGAGGACCTGAAAAGCCTCTTTCGGGGTAAATCGTCGATCTTCTAGACTCAAGACCCGGCGCCAACCAATGCGGCGCGGAAGACGCTGTAGCGGCTCTTCGTGGGGAACGCTCATGACGTGAAAATGCGCCCTTCTTACGAGGCCGTTCAAAACTCGAACCTAGCTTGAACTGGTCCGACCCTCAACGCGCTAGTGTACGTGCCTTCGCCCTTGGCGCCGACGGTAATCACGAGCAGCGTGGCGCTGGGGAATTTTCGCGTCGCGGCAGCTCCTGCAGTAGTTGCGCTTCGCAACTTGGGGTCCGACTAACTTCCCAGCCAGGGGCGGCCGGCTCGAGACGAATGGAGTACCGCACCCCGCGCACGACGCCAGCCCTTCGGCCCGCAGAACGGCCAGCACCAGCTGCATGGTGATGAGCGCGAATGGACTGTAAGTCGAGGGATTGGCGCCCAGCGCGGCAACCAGCGAACCTTGTTCGGCGCGCACCCGCAGAGTCATGTCCGCGCTGAGAATCCAGCGGTCCAGGTTGGCCGCCAAGCGATTCCAGGGATTATCGAGATAGGCCCAAGCGAGACCGTCACGCTCCTTAAAGGAGCCTTTGAACCCATCGGCTTTTTCCCACAGGTCCGCTGGCGCATCGCCTTCCGTTCGTACCGCACTCGCCACGCGGAGCAAATCTTGGGCACGCCGTGCGAGCGCAAACCACGCCTCGACGCCTTCGGAATAAACCTCGGGGCTACGACGCTCGACTCTCGGTCCGCACCAGTCGTATGTAAAGGGCTCGTCCACGCCGAAGATTGGCGCGGGGCCAAGCGGCGAAGAACGGTTCATCAACAGGGGTTTGTGATACGCGGCAATGCCGTGATGTTCACAGAGCTTGAGTGGTCCGTATTTGCGGGCGAAGCCGAACGCATCGCGTGCGCTTACGAATTGGTCGGCCAATCCCAGGAAATCGTCGAGCAGGCGGTCAAGCCTGATCTTGTGGAAGCGTCCCTCGCCTGAATAGACGAGCCGCGAGCCGTGCAATTCCAGATCTGCTGGCATTAGTACGCGATCATCGGTCAACGGCCTTCCGAACCCGCCACTCCACGCACTCAACATTCGCATCAGGTCCTCTCGTCATATGGACATCATACGAAACTGGCGCAGCCGCGATCCACCCGTGTAGCTTCGAGGTGCGCACAGGCTGGAGGACGTCCATTGCATCGCGTTTCGGGTTGGGCAGTTGGGATCGGCGGCTGAAGGAATGCACCTCCCAACTCCATTTGAGCCTCGGCAGAGTCTCGGTTCGTCTCCCTGAATTCTTTGGAGAGCAGCGGCGCTATTCGGAAAGTCAAATTTGACGAGGTTGGATTGGTGGTAGAAGTAACTGGCAGTTCAAATACTCAAAGCGCTCTAGGTATCCGGGATCGGATTCGCGAGCTGCGGCGGGTCCGCGCGGGCGATCTGGTGCCGAATCCAAAAAATTGGCGGCGGCATCCGAAGGCTCAGGCGGACGCGCTACGCGGGCTGCTCGACGAAATCGGCTATGCCGATGCATTGCTCGCGCGTGAACTTCCGGACGGCCGACTAATGCTCATCGACGGCCATCTGCGAGCCGAGACTACGCCCGACCTGATGGTGCCGGTTCTGCTACTGGACCTCGACGAAGCTGAGGCCGACAAGTTGTTGTTAACGCTCGATCCGCTGTCGGCGATGGCGGAAGCGGACGGCGAGCGAATCCAATCGTTGCTGCAAACTGTGCAAACCAGCGACCAATCGGTAGAAGCGCTGCTACGGCGCACAGCGGGTGATCAAATCTGGAATACGCTCCATCCGCAAATCGAGCCACCGGCGCGAATCGATAAGGCGGGCGAACTGCAAAAGAAGTGGAAGACCCGCACTGGTCAACTTTGGCGCATTGGGCGACATCGGCTTTTATGCGGCGACTCGACGAAGGCTGATGACGTAGTCAGATTGATGAATCGCGAGCGGGCGGTACTGTTCGCGACCGATCCACCGTACGCGGTCGGCTACAAGGGCGGATCGCATCCGCAAAGCTGGGGCAATCGGGGCACGGCCAACAGGAATAAGAATTGGACCGATCAGTATTACGAGGCGAGGAGCGCCGACATCGATGATGATGAGACATCTGGAACTCGACTATATCATAGTTTTGTTAAAATAGCTATTGAGCATGCGATCACTCCTAATGCGGCTTGGTACTGTTGGCACGCGAGCAAGCGTCACTCGATGGTCGAGAAGGTGTGGAATGAGTTCGGCGGCTTTGTCCATCAGCAGGTCATCTGGGTAAAGAGTCGAGCGGTACTGACCTATTCTACTTACCTTTGGCAGCATGAACCTTGTCTCTTCGGCTGGATTCGCGGCCAGCCACCCAAATCTTTGCGTGCCGAGGTGGGTCAGCTGGCCGGGTCGTTCCCGAGCACGGTGTGGAAAATTCCGAGTTCCGAGGTCGAGACCGATGCGCATCCGACGTGCAAGCCTGGCGCGGGACGAAACAACCGCTGGTGGCGTCTGAAGCGGTCCTCCGCGCCCGCTGGTTCGAGGCCGAGGTGCTTCAGCTGAAGCGGATGGGGATTTCCTTCGAAGCGATCGCGGAGCAGATCACCCGCGTCGGTCATGGGCAGGCGCAGCCGCTGGTGGCGCTGGCCGCGGACATGAAGTTTCCCAGCGACTTTCGCGTCTCGCGCCAGGCCTGCCACAAAGCCCTGCGGCGGGCGCTGTCCCGTGAGCCAGCTTTGGCCGCCGACGAGTTTCGCAAAATCGACACGGCGCGCTGCGAAGAGATGTTCGCGAATCTGCAGCCTGGCGTGCGCAAAGGTAATCCGCGTGCGGTCGAGGCCAGCGTCAAAGTGTTGCGCCACTCCGCACAAATCAACGGCTACGCCGCGCCGCAGCGCCACGAGCTCACCGGCAAAGACGGCAGGCCTCTAACCCTCGTGCAGCTGCTCGAGGCGGTCGGACCAATCGATGAGGAAGACGAAAAATAGCAATCAACTGTCGGCCGAGCAGCGGGCGTTCGTCAGGAAGGCGCTGCGCGATCCCGTGCTGTTCGCCACCCATACTGGGCGTCGAGTTGTGGGAGCGCGAAGTCGAACTGCTGCGCTCGATTCAGACCAACCGCCGCACCGCGATCCGCGCCTGCCACGCCGTCGGCAAAACCTTCACGCTGGCGGTCGCCGCGCTCTGGTGGGTGGCCCGCTACCCCGACGGGATCGCGCTGACCACCTCGCCGACGCAGCGCCAGGTGCGCACTCAGCTCTGGTCGGAGATTCATCGGCTGGTCGAGCGAGCCAGAGTCCCGTACCCGCCGCTTAAGACTACCGAATTCAAATTCCGCGGTGAGAATAACTTCGCGCTGGGCTTTTCGACTAACCAATCTGAGAACTTCCAAGGCTATCATGGCAAGCACGTCCTCATCATTGCCGACGAGGCGCCCGGCATCGAGTCGGGCATCTGGGATGCCATCGCCGGGACCATGGCGGGCGGCATCGTGCACATCGTGATGGCGGGCAACCCGACGATCCCGTCCGGCGCTTTCTTCGATGCCTTCACGCAGGAGCGAAGCCTCTGGAACTGCATCTCGATCAGCGCGTTCGATTGCCCCAACCTCAAGGGCCTCGACCTCGAGCTGCTGCTCCGGCTCGACCCAGCAGAGGGCGGCCCGCTCGATCACAATCCCTTCTCATTCCTGGTGATTCGACGCTGGGTTTACGAGCAGCATCAAGTTTGGTGGCGCGGCAGCGACAGCAGCTCGCCACACTGGCTCTCGCGGGTGCTGGCGCGCTTCCCCGACCAGGCCGAAGGCGCGCTGATCAAGCTCGCCTGGCTCGAACGCGCCCGCCAGCGCGCGGCGCGTCCTCCGGTAATCGACGACGGCAAGAGCCCGCTGGTCGCCGGCGTCGATGTCGGCGGCGGCGAGTCAGAAACCGTCGTCTACATATGTGTGTGCGGGCATGAGCAGCGGCGGATCATTGCGATGGGCGCCTGGCGCGGCGAGGATACCCGCGGCCCAGTGGTTAATTTGCTCGATCAGTATCGCAGCCGCCTGTCGGCGGTGCGCGTGGATAGCGTTGGCATCGGTTATGGCTTCGCTCAACATCTGCAAGACCGCCGTTTCCCGGTCGAATTCGTCAATGTCGGGATGGCTTGCGAGCGCGCGCCGCTTATGGGAGCCAACGACCCGGTGAACCGCTTTGCCAATACGAAGGCGTGCTATTATCAGGAACTCGCGGACGCCTTCGAAAAAGACCAGGTCGAAGGCCTGACCGATGAAAGGACGCTCGGTCAACTCGCCGGCATCCTCTACGAGATCGACTCGTCGGGCCGCCTGCGCATCGAGTCCAAGGAACAAGCGCGCACCCGCGGCTTTCTGTCCCCCGATCGCGCCGAAGCGTTAATGTTGGCGCTGTGCCGGCCGCCCCAGAAAATGGAGTACCTTACGCTGCGTGATCTTCCACGTTTGCGATCCGGCTCGGTCGCGTCAAACCGCGAGGACCTTTACGACGAGGACGACGATGATGTTCCACGCATACGGCGCGGCCGCCGCTTGGAGGGCTTCGCGCCGGGCAGCCTCGCGCGCATGCTGCGCCACCGTCGCGGCTATTAAGCAGGCTCGGCTGGCTCAGTCGACCGCTGAAGCGCTCAAGCCGCTGGATTTACCCTTTTGACAGAGCCATGCTCCTGATTCTACATCCAGCGGCGTGGAAGGGATCGGGCAGCGCAAAAGCCCGCCACGAGCTGATGCGATGCCAAACAGAAGGAGCCAGTTCTGGGAAAAAGTCATGGAATGCAAGCAGTTCATCAAAAGTCTCGCTGACCCGTTTCACTGCAAGGCCTGCCGCCGCTCGCTCGAAGCGCACGACCAGGTTGTTGCCGTTCATTCACCGTTTGACTTCATCACCGTGGTGCTCGACCGGTCGGGCTCGATGCAGGCGGTTAAGGAGAAGACCATCGCGGGCTTCAATTCCTACCTAGCCGACCAGCGGTTGGCCGGTGAGGAGCTGTTCACCATGGTGCAGTTCGACGACGTTTACGAGGTGCTCTACGACGCCGTTCCAATTGCCAGCGTCGAGTTGCGCACCAGCGTGAATTATCGGCCGCGCGGCTCTACCGCTTTGCTCGACGCGATGGGCCGCGCGATCGCAACTACCGCGGAAAAGGTGGAGCAGCTCCCAACGCCGCTGCGGAGCGTACTGGTATCGGTAATCACCGATGGCGCCGAAAACTCCAGTAAGGAGTTCTGCGGAAAGAAAGGCGCTCGGCGCATCTTTGCCATGATCGAGGAGCATCGAAAGCAGGGCTGGCAATTCTTCTTCATCGGCGCCGAGCCCGACGCCATCGAAACTGCCGTCCAGTATGGCTTTGCTCGCTCACACGCCGCCACTTATGCGGCTGACGCGCCCGATGAAGCCTTTGGGCGCCTGAGCCGATCGAACGTCAAAGCTCGAGGAGGCGACGGGTCGGGCTGTCGATAAAGCGACGCCACCCAACCAAAATCCGACTAAGCCCAAAAAGCGGCGGGCCGTGACGCCCGGCGATAGCTCCGAAGATAAGAGCACATCGCCAACTTAAATCGTCGACGCCTACGAAGCCGCATCAACGCCCTTTTGCGGGACGCTCGCCCGGCTCCGCGCCCCCGCCATCAATCGTTCTCGGAGATCGCCCGAGCGTCTCGGCAGATGCCAACCTGCGTGCTCGCGGGCGCGACCGCTCGGGGTTTCTGAATAAATTCGAATGCCAAGCCCCATAAAGACATTGACACGACCGGGCTCTATCGCGAGTCCGGTCGTGAGTCGCGCGACCAAGTTTTGGAGCGCGGCTTAGGCCGCAAATTGGGTCTTGCTCTTGTGGCGGGCGGCGGAACTATAGCGCTGTTTGAAGCAGGCGCGGCAGCGGGCGTCACGGCGCTTGATAAACGACGGTGCCAGGTCGTCGCTGCCGCAATAACGGCAGACCAGCTTGACGTCCTTCGAGGCTGAGGTTGATCCCTTGGTCCCGGGCTTGGCCTTCGTCTTGGTTACCGGCTTCTTTGAAGCTGCCGGCTGTTCAGCGGCTAGATTAGGCTTTGCGGGCACAGCGACCTCTTTAACATTCCCGTTGTGATGAGTCTCAGACCCGGGCTTGTTCGACTTCTTCATCTTGATTCTCCTTCTGCGGCAGAGGCTTGAGCGCCAACCGCCGTGACGACACACATCGCTCTGTCGCGTGCAGATGGGAAGGCGATTTCAGCCAAGAAGCGAAATTTATTCTTAGGTTCTGTAACGGTTCTAACTTCGCCGAAAAATAGCTGGAACGGTCGCTTAACGAGTGGCTTTGTTCGATCGTTTGAGCGCACATGGACCTCGGCCAAGGAGGTGCCCATGACGCAATCGGAACTGACCAAGCGACGAAGAAAACCCCGCCATGTGCGCAGCGGCGCGGAGGATCCAACGCACGAAGTTGCTTTGCTAATGGAACTGGACCTGCCTGTCCTGCGCGAGAAATGGCAGGAAACATTCGGCGCCGAGCCGTCACCACAGATTGGGCGCACGCTGCTGCTCCAGGCGCTTGCCTATCGGGTGCAGGAACGCCTCTTCGGCGGTCTCAAACCGTCGGTTCAGCGTATCCTCGACCAAATCATCGAGGATTTGCCAAGGGGCGCGACCAGGCGGGTTCCAAAGACGCGAGCAACCGCGGGCACCGTGCTCATCCGCGAATGGCGCGGCATCCGCCACCGAGTGGCCGTATTCGACAGGCACGTCGTCTACGGCGGCAGACGCTACGCCTCGCTGTCAGAAGTGGCCCGAGCGATAACCGGCACTCACTGGTCGGGGCCGCTCTTCTTTGGGTTGAAGAGTCGGACGCGCGAGGCGGCGAATGGTTAGTCCGACGCCCAGGCGCTGCGCGATCTACACGCGTAAATCATCCGAGGAAGGCCTTGAGCAAGAGTTCAACTCGTTACAAGCCCAGCGCGAAGCCTGCGAAGCTTATATCCGGAGCCAGGCGGGCGAGGGTTGGCGGCTGATCAAGACGGGCTACGACGACGGCGGCTTTTCTGGCGGAAGCATGGAGCGGCCCGCACTGCAGCAGTTGCTAGTTGATATCCGGGAGCGGCGCGTCGACGTGGTCGTGGTCTACAAGGTCGACCGGCTGACCCGCGCGCTGGCGGACTTCGCCCGCATGGTGGAGTTGTTCGACGCGCACGGCGTCTCGTTCGTGGCGGTCACCCAGCAGTTTAATACGACCACCTCGATGGGGCGGCTGACCCTCAATGTGCTGCTCTCCTTTGCGCAGTTCGAGCGCGAAGTGATCGGTGAGCGCATCCGCGACAAAATCGCCGCGTCTAAACGCAAAGGCATTTGGGTCGGCGGTGGAATACCCATTGGCTACGAGGTCCGCAACCGCAAGCTGGTCGTCAACGAGGCCGAGGCTCAAACCGTAAGGCAGATATTCCAGCGCTACCTCGAGCTCGGCAGTGTCCGCCGCCTAAAGAGCGATCTTGACGCGCGGGGAATCCGTTCCGCAGTCAAAATATCGAAGGCAGGCAAGACCCGCGGTGGCAAACCCTTCTCCCGTGGCGCGCTCTACACTTTACTCGCCAATCGCATTTACCTCGGCGAAATCCGCCATAAACAGGAATGGCATCCGGGCCAGCACGAGCCTCTGGTGAGCCGTGATCTGTGGGAGCGGGCGCATGAGCGACTGCGCAATCAGGCCGTCCGCGAGGACAGCAAGACCATTGCGCCGCCGAGTCCGCTGGCAGGTAAGTTATTCGACCAGCAGGGTGAGCCGCTATACGTGCAAGGTGCGGCCAAGGGCGCGCGACGCTATCGCTACTACGTGTCGCGGGGATTAGTCAGAGGGGAAGGTGGAGAGCAGCAGGATGGCTGGCGGCTCTCCGCGCCGGAACTAGAGCGAGCCGTCGTGAGTGCCGCCAAAGCCATGCTCGCCGACCATGCCGCGATCGCTGATGCGGTCGACGAAACTGGCATCGAGACCCACGCGTTGCCGGCTCTGTTGAAAGCCGTTGAAGCTTGGATTAGATGCCTAGAAAATCCCGCCGAAGCCGCTTCAGCATTCGCTCAATTGGTTGAACGGGTCGACCTTCTTCCTCAAGGCCTTGGGGTTGCACTCAGACTGCCAGCAGATAACCAGGGGGCCGCAGAGGACAACCGACACGCGACCCCGCAGCTCACCTTGAGCAAGCTCATCGCGATGCATATGAAGCGTCGCGGCGTGGAGTTGCGCATGGTGCTCAAAGGCGAGAACGACATCGGGAGGATTGATCTGCCGCTGCTCAAGGCCGTCGCCCGCGCCCGTAGATGGGCCGGTGATATCGTCTCGGGACGTATACAATCGGTAGGCGAACTGGCCAAAGAGAACAGAATCGATCGGCGGTCAGTACGGCGGGTTCTGCGCCTGGGGTTTTTGTCGCCGCGCCTGGTGGAAGCGATCGCGGAAGGCCGCCAGCCGGCTGACCTCAGCGTGATCGGGCTTACTCGCCGCGTTGAACTTCCACTACTCTGGTCGGCGCAGGAACGAACACTAGGCGCTTCTCGGTGACTCAAACGCGCAGTCCATTTACCACGCTCGAATTGCTTTAATCGGTTGGTTGCTAACATCAGGATGCCTGACGCCGCATTATTGGCTTAATTGGCACGCAGCCAGCGTGCTATAGAAAGTCGGGTGACGGTGGTGGTCAACCAGACGCTCCAAGAGCGCGAGTGGCAGACCCGGAAGCAACGGATCGACCCGAGGCTTCGCAAGTCGGGTTGGACAATTCTTTCGTTTCGGACCGGACTTGACCTGGCTTCTCGCGCCGCTCTCGCGATTGCGGAGTATCCGACTGAAGTTGGGCCCGCCGACTATGCCTTGGTGCTCGATGGTCAGGTGGTCGGGATTATCGAGGCAAAAAGGCTTTCGCTTGGTCCGCAAAACGTGCTGACGCAGGCCGAGCGTTTGCGCGCGGCCTACCCAGCGGCGGTTTCAATTTCAACGGGTTGCGAGCTCCGTTCCTTTATTCCACCAATGGCGAGGTGAATTGGTTCCATGACGTGCGATCCGCCGCGAATCGCTCGCGTCAGATCGCCAACTTCCACTCGCCAGCTGCTTTGCGCGAGATGCTCGCACGCGACTTTGACGCCGACTGCGGTCGCCTGAAGGGGCAGCCCAATCTTCACAGCTATCTATGCCCCTATCAGCGCGAAGCCAATGCGGCCATTGAGCAGGCTATCGCAGAGCGCAAGCGCACGATGCTGGTCGCGATGGCGACCGGCACGGGCAAGACCTTCACTATGGTGAACCAGGTCTACCGGCTGATGAAGTCGGGTGTCGCCAGACGCGTCCTCTTCTTCGTCGATAGGCGAGCGCTGGCGGCACAGGCCGTCAGGGAGTTCGCTTCCTCCGAGGCCGAGCCCGGTCTCAAGTTCGACAAGATTTACGAAGTCTACAGCCAGCGCTTCCAGAAAGATGATCTCGAAGCGGGCGAGAAGTTCGACCCCAAGGTAATGCCTAACGCTTACCTCAAAGACCCGAAGCCTGGAGCGGTCTTCATATACGTTTGCACTATCCAGCGGATGGCGCGATATCTGTTCCCCGACCGCAGCTTTGGAGAGCGCGAAGACGAAGACGAAACCGACTTGCCCGAGCCTCTGCCTATCCCGATTCACGCCTTCGACTTGATCATCGCCGATGAATGCCATCGCGGATACACCGCTGCCGAGCAGTCCTTGTGGCGAGACACACTCGATCACTTTGACGCGATCAAGCTCGGTCTCACCGCCACACCCGCGCAGCACACGACGGCCTACTTCCGCGATATCATCTACCGCTACGACTACCGCCGCGCCGTCGGTGAAAGCTTCCTGGTCGATTACGACGCGATTGCGATCAAATCCGGCGTGCTGGTCAAGGGCGTTTTCCTCAAGGAAGGCGATCGAATCCAGACAGTCGATCCGCAAACGGGCCTGACCGGCATGGATCAACTCGAAGACGAACGCCAGCCAACAAGAAGATCGTCGAGGAGCTTAAGAAACATGCGCTGGAGCATGAGCAACGTCACGGCCGATTTCCAAAAACTCTTATCTTTGCGGTGAACGATAAGCCGCACGTCTCACATGCCGATCAGCTGGTGAGCACCTGTCGCGACGTGTTCGGCCGCGGCGAGTCGTTCGTCGCGAAGATCACCGGGATCGTGGATCGCCCGTTGCAGCGTATCCGGGAATTTCGCAATCGTCCCGAGCCCGGGATCGTCGTCTCGGTGGACCTTATGTCCACTGGTGTCGACATCCCCAACCTCGAATTCATGGTGTTCGCGCGCCCGGTGAAATCGCGCATCCTATGGGAGCAGATGCTCGGCCGCGGAACGCGTCTGGGCAGCCTCACGCCGCCGAAGTCGCATTTCACCATGTTCGATTGTTTCGACGGCACCCTGCTGGACTACTTCAAGAACGCCTCTGCCTTCACTGAAGATCCGCCCGACCGACCTACACGGACGATCGAGGAGATCATCCAGGCGATCTGGGATAACCGCGACCGCGCCTATAACGTCCGATGCCTGTGCCGGCGACTACTCAGGATCGACAAGGAGATGTCCGGCAATGCACGCGAAAGGTTTGCGGCCTACATCCCCGAAGGCGATATGAAGGCGTTTGCCAACAGAATGCCAACCGCGATCGCTGATGACTTCACGGCGACGATGAAGCTGCTGCGAGATCGCAACTTCCAGAAACTCCTGGTCAACTACGAGCACGCCCGACCGCATTTCGTAGTCGCGCACGAGAAGACCGACGAGGTTTCGTCGCGCGTTCTGATCCGCGACGCGGCAGGCAACGAGCATCGACCTGAGGAATATCTCATCGAGTTCGCACATTTCGTGACCAAAAATCCCGAGCGTGTCGAAGCGATTCGCATCCTCTTGAACCGTCCGAAGGATTGGAGCACAAACGCGCTCGCGGAATTGCGCCGAAAACTTGCCACGGCGCCGCAGCACTTCACCGAAGAGAATTTGAGACGCGCGCACACCGCGCGATACAACAAAGCGCTGGTCGATATCATCTCGGTCAAGCATGCGGCCAAAGAGGAAGAACCGTTGCTTAGCGCCGCCGAGCGCGTTGATCGCGCGCTGAAGCGCCTCGCGATCGGGCACAAGTTCAGCGCCGAGCAGCAACAATGGCTCGAACGCATCCGCTCACACCTGGCTGAGAACCTTTCGATCGGCCGCGACGATTTCGATATCGTGCCGGTGCTTTCTAATCCAGGAGGATGGAAGCCTGCCGACCGCGCGTTCGCGGGCAAGCTTCAGAGCTTCCTTTCCGAAATAAACGAGGCTGTCGCGCAGTGAACCAGAAGCAGAACCACCAGGTTGACGTGGTACAGAAGTTATGGGGCTTCTGTCACGTCCTTCGCCACGACGGAATCGGCTACGGCGAATACATCGAGCAGATCACCTTCCTGCTCTATCTCAAGATGGCTGATGAGAGGGACATCGCGTTGCCGAAAGGATGCGGCTGGCAGAGCCTGCGCGCAAAAAGCGGCACGGAACTGCTCGATGGCTACGCGGACATGCTGCGAGCGCTTGGCAAGTCGCCTGGCCTTATCGGCGACATCTACTCCGCCGCCCAATCCAGGTTCACCAAGCCGGCGAGCCTCAAGCAACTCATCGGCGTGATCGATGAGACCGAATGGACCAGCCTCGATGTGGACGTGAAGGCTGCCGCCTATGAGGGCTTGCTCGAAAAGGCCGCCAGCGAGGGCAAGAAGGGCGTCGGCGGAATCTTCACCCCGCGCGTGCTCATCCGTTCGATCGTCCGATGCGTAAGGCCGGACCCGCGCGTCCACAAAGAGTTCACCATTTGCGACCCTGCCGTTGGCACCGGCGGATTCCTGGTTGCCGCATACGAATGGCTGCTTGAGCAAACCGGCGGCGGCGCGATGGACCGCGATACCGCCGCACGGGTCAGAGCCAAGACTTTCTTCGGCGAGGACATCGTCGAGTTGTCGCGGCGGCTCGCCCTGATGAACCTGACGCTCCACAACCTCCAACCGGAGATAAAGCTGGGGGACTCCATCTACGAAGTCCCCGGCTCGCGCCGCTTCGATGTGGTGATGACCAATCCGCCCTTCGGAACTAAGGGCGCCAGTCAGGCGCCCGATCGCGACGACTTTACAGTCGCAACCTCGAACAAGCAGCTGAATTTCCTCCAGCATGTCATGACGATCCTAAAACCCGGCGGGCGAGCGGCGATCGTATTACCTGACAACTGTCTGTTTGCCGATCAGGCCGGCGAGGTCTTTCAGATTCTGAGCCAGGATTGCGACGTGCATACGGTGCTCCGCCTGCCGCGTGGCACCTTCAGCCCGTACAGCCGGGGCGTCAAGGCGAACGTAATCTTCTTCACCAAGGGCGCGCCGACCGAGAACGTTTGGATATACGATGCGCGCATCAACGTTGACGCCATCACCAAGAAGGACCGGCCCCTCGCCACAACACTTCGCAGAGTTTGAGCAATGCTTCGGCGCCGATCCGAACGGGCGCTCAAAGCGCAGGCCAGGCGACTCAAAAGAAGATCGATGGCGGCAATTTCATATCAGCGAGATCAAGGAGCGCGACTTCAAGCTCGACGGATTCAAGTGGCTGAAGGACGAATCACTTGAAGATGCTGACGAACTGCCCGAACCCGAGAACTTGGCAACCGATGCAATCGCGGAGCTTGAGAGCGCAGTTGAGGAACTGAACGCGGTGCTGGGGTTGTTGGAGTCCGATGCCGCCGCAAATTGACGGCTTCGAGCTTCCCGATCTGCCCGAAGGGTGGGCTGAGACAGAGATGGGCACGGTTGCTCGGGTCATTGGTGGCGGCACGCCGGACTCAAAGGACCCCGCGAACTTCTGCGCGTCGGGCGGATATGCCTGGCTGACTCCGGCGGACCTCAGCAACAACAGTTCTATGCACGTGTCGTGCGGCAAGAGGAACCTGACCGACCAGGGACTGCGGACCTCGTCCGCAAAGTTGATGCCCTCGGGTTCCGTGCTGATGTCCAGTCGCGCGCCTATTGGCTACGTTTCCGTTGCTGCCAACCCGATATCGACCAATCAGGGATTCAAAAGCTTCGTCTGCGCTGAAGGCTTGCAACCCGAGTTCGTAGCCTACTGGCTTCGATATATTCGACCACAGCTGGAGCAGATGGGAAGCGGCACAACGTTCTCTGAAATATCGGGGTCACGCGCAAAAGAGATTCCGCTACATTTCGCGCCGCTCAGGGAGCAGAAACGAATCGTCGCGAAGATCGATGCGCTGCTTGGGCACGTCGATGCAGCTCGCGAGCGACTCGCGATGGTTCCAGCGATCCTTAAGCGCTTCCGCCAATCGGTGCTCGCCGCCGCCTGCTCCGGCCGCCTCACAGGCGCATTTTCGCGGGCCCCGGGTGCCGCGGACTGGTTGAAGGCAGCCCTCCGAGAGGTGGTCGAAAGCTTGGATCAGGGTTGGAGTCCAAGATGCGAGATTCAAGCCTCCCCTTCTCCCGGCATCTGGGGCGTCATCAAAACCACTGCTGTGCAGCCGCTGTGGTTCGACGAGGGAGAATAAGAGACTGCCGAACGCGCTCCGTCCGCGCCATTGCTTGAGGTCAAGCCGGGTGACTTGCTCGTCACGCGTGCCGGCCCTCGTGTTCGAGCCGGAGTCACCTGCGTGGTTAGGGCGGTTCGCTCCAGCTTGATGATCTGCGACAAAGTCTATCGGCTCAGATTCCGGCCCGCCGACGCGCTAGCTGAGTTCGTGAATCTCGCTCTGAACGAACCCTTCACGCTTGAAGAGATCGATTCGATGAAGACCGGGATCGCGGACAGCGGCGTCAATCTGACCCAAGCAAAGCTTCTGGATCTTCAGATACCGCTTCCGCCAATTGAAGAGCAGCGCGAGGTCGTGTGCCGAGTTGAGGCGCTGTTCAAACTCGCCGATGCTATCGAGAAGCGCGTGGCCATGGCGATGGCACGCGCCGAGAAGCTGTCCCAATCGGTCCTCGCCAAGGCGTTCCGCGGCGAACTCGTCCCGACCGAAGCCGAACTCGCCCGCCGCGAAGGTCGCGTCTATGAACCGGCGTCCCAACTGCTCGCCCGGATTCGAAAGCCTCACTCGCCGTTGGATGGCGCAAAGCGTGCACCAAACGGGCGCGTCGCTGCTCTTACGCACGAGTGAGAAAGCGAGTGAAGCAACCGAGTCGGAAGGAAAAAAGGACTACTCGTTCGAGGAGCACAGCTGCCGTGATCGATGCGCCGGAGCTTCAGACGATGGTGCGAACGCTTGTCGCGAATGGGTTCGACATCCGAAATGTGACGCACAAGGCAAGATGCGCGATAGTATCCTGTGCGCGATTTGACGAGTTTGGTGGCACGGTCGAGTATGATCTTGCGCTCAGCGACGAGCCTCTCAAATCGTCCGATGCGTCTGCTTTTCGTAGGCACGCAGAAACGAGAAAGGCAATTGCAATACTTATCGCCCCCGGGAGCGATCCGCTCGAAATTGCGCGCCTAGATTGGTATCAGTTTCTCAGCCGCAGCGGTGGCGCGGTCAAATCCTGGTTACCACTCAACGCTGATTTCGGCGCCCATCTGATTGAACTTGGACACAACCGAGCGGCGGAAGGTCTACTTGGACGACCCGACGATTTATTCGAGCAGTACGTGCACGCTGGCCTTCAGTTCATTCTAGCCGATCAGGTCATTCGGTACGGTCAGAGCAGACGTGGTGAAATCCTGCCGGACGGCGGAGGATTCGGTCGCAGGCAGCCTCTCTTTTTGTACGACGCTAAGGCATATGCGAACGGATATTCCATGTCCACGGCTAGCCTGCGTCAGTTCGGCGACTATGTACGCAGGTTCCATGAAAAGTATGAAATCTCAGTAGGACGGCTCGCTGTATTCGTAACAATTTCCGGACATTTTGCAGATTCATCAAAGAGTCTCATTAGATATTCTCAAGACCTGCAGGCTGACTGCGGTGTACCTCTCGCCTACATCGACGCGGACGTGATGGCTAAAATGGTTCAGCTTCTTAGCGAACGTCCATCCTTCCGGACGGTTCTCGATTGGCGACGCATCTTTGCAAGGGTAATCATCTCCATAGAGGCTGTCCGCCGTCATTTGCAGAACGTCGAAAAGGACGGCCTCATTCGCTGATGGGAACGTCCGTCAGCCACCGCTCCCCCCGCACCGTTTCGTGGGCGGCGGTATCGGCCGCTTACCGCGCGAGCAATGTCGGAATAGACCGAGTCGTTGCGGAATTGTGGCGCGCGGCTCGCAGTGAGCCAAGCTCAAACTGGGAATCCTTGCTTGCGGGGCCCGCTGTAACCATATGTCTGCGAAGCGCATTAGCGAATGCAGGCCCAGAGGGAGCTCTGCGAGCAGCGAGCCGCCAAATCTCACAGGAGCTCGTCAGCTCACTAGCGGCCGACATAGCCAAGCGCGCCGTGGTCAAGTCCTTCTCGCATGAAGATAAGGCATCGGGTTTCGCACGAGAACTTCTCGTCGAAGCGAGCAACTATCTAGTCGCGCGCGACCTGTCAGGCGCCATCAGCCCAAACTCTAGAAATACTACTGTCTCGCAGGCGATCGCTTTCAAGGAGCGGATAAGTCAACGAGTATCGGCTGCGGTCCATGATGCCGGCTCGCCAAGTAGTGAATCAGCGGCTTGGACTGACTTTTTGCACCGCGCGATTGAACGGTTGGTCGGGTAATATCGAGGATTCGGCCGATAGCGACCTCCTGTTTGTGCCCGGTCGTAATTTAATTACTGGCGCCAAGACTCTGACGGACGAACTTGGCCAGTTAACGTCGCTTGAGGAGGATCTGCTCACCCTTGCCACGGCCATATTTGCTGCTGATGTGGCGCTCAGGCGGGGCGAGCGTGAACAATTTACCCGAGACTTCCGATTGCAGGTGCCGGTAACGAACCATGCAGCCTTCGTCGCGCTTCAGGCCGAGCTGATAGACATACTGTATTTTCTAACCTCGGATAACTGGGAGGTAATATTCTTACCTCGCGAGGGTACTCCAGAGCCGCATCGGACGTGGCCGACCGGTCGAGGAAGCACTCTTCTCTTCTCAGGAGGATTGGACTCGTTTGCCGCTGCTGTTGATGAGCTGAGTGCTAACCGGCCGCTCCAACTCGTCAGTCACTGTTCCCCGTCAGCACAAGTTGGACAGAATGGGGTGATTGAGGAAGAGAGAGAATTGGCTCATCTTAACCGCAAAGGAGCGGGCGATGAGATCGAGAGTGGAGCTGGATTCCGAGGCCGCGGAGAAGACGGTTCGGGCTATACGGCGGGCGACCCGGCGGCAGTACTCAGCCGAGGACAAGGGGCGCATTGTGATTGTGGGATTACGCGGCGAAGACAGCATTGCCGAGTTGTGCCGCAAGGAGGGCATTAATCAGAATCTTTACTACCGCTGGTCCAAGGACTTCCTCGAAGCGGGCAAGAGACGGCTGGCCGGTGACACTGCGCGCGAAGCGACGAGCGACGACGTCAAAGGCTTGCGTGCGGAGGCGCATCAGCTCAAGGAGTTGCTGGCCGAGGTGCTGCTGGAAAACCGCCTGCTGAAAAAAAGCGTACTCGCCGATGGGGAGTCCGATACATGAGATACCCTGCCGCCGAGAAGCTGGAAATCATTCGGTTGGTCGAGCAATCGGTCGCTCTCGGTGCGGCGCACGCTGCTCCAGCTCGGTATCCCGCGTTCCACTTTCTACCTCTGGTACGAGCGTTATTTGGCGCGCGGCGCCGGGGCCCTGGAAGATGGCCAGTCGGCGCCGCGCCGCGTCTGGAACAAAATCCCCCCGCCGGTGGCTGAGGCAGTGCTCGAGCTGGCCCTCCAACAGCCGGAACTCTCTCCGCGCGAACTGGCCACCGCGTTCGTTGACCAGCAGCAGTACTTCGTTTCCGAAGCCTCGGTTTACCGGCTGCTGAAGGCCCATGACCTGATCACCAGTCCAGCGTTTATCCTGTTGAAGGCCGCCGATCACTTCGCGCAGCCAACTACCGCGATTAATCAGTTGTGGCAAACCGATTTCACCTACTTGCGGGTGATCGGTTGGGGCTGGTTTTACCTGTCGACCGTGCTCGACGACTTCTCGCGCTACATTTCTGGCCTGGAAGCTGTGTTCGACCATGACCGCCACCGACGTGGCGGCGACCTTGGACATGGCCCTCGCAGCGGCAGGGCTCGCGCAGACGGCAATCGCGCAACGGCCACGGCTGCTGAGCGACAATGGACCCTCCTACCTCTCCGGCCAGCTCGCCTCCTGGCTGGCGGAGCACGCTATGCCGCATACCCGGGGCAAACCCTATCACCCCATGACCCAGGGCAAGATCGAACGCTACCACCGTTCCATGAAAAATCAGATTCTGTTGGAGCATTACTACTTGCCGGGGCAGTTGGAAGCGCGTCTGGCCGAGTTCGTCACTTACTACAACAACCGCCGCTACCACGAGAGCTTGAACAATCTGACCCCGGCCGATATCTACTTCGGCCGCGCCCAAACCATCCTGACCAGGAGGGCTAAGATCAAGCACAAAACCATCGCGTTTCGACGACAACTACATCACCAGGCCGTGGCCTGAACTTGAACCCGATGGGCTCAACCCTCTCTTATTTTTACGCCCAACTTGTCCAACAGGTTTTGACGACATACACGCCGCGAAGTAGCCGGCGTCGTATAGCTGCTCCATCGTTGGGAGCCCGAGCGCCGGTGACTCCCGCGTAGGCCCCGCTTAACACCTCGGTTGAACTTTTCGCGAACTCTTACTGATACGGTCACGATGGTCTCGGTGAATGACCCCGGCTCGATGATTAGCCAGAGCATGCTCAGCCGGCGGCGCCGCGCAGGTGGAGCTGGTTGAGGACGTCGTTAAGCCCGTCATTCGCTACTTTCCAGTCCGCCGGCGAGCGCTCCGCCGACAAATATTTGAGCTCCTCGCGATAGGTTTGCGCCGACTGTTCGAGATGGCGTGTGTCCGTCTCGCGCCTGCCCAGTTCCGCTTCGGCGCGGGCCAAGTTGCGTTCAGTAACCAGCCACGCATCGAGATCACGATCCGGCGACCTCGTTTTCACGACCACTTCGAGGTCCTCGACCGCCTCCTGTAGATGTGGGATTCCCTCATCGCCTTTCTCAAGCATCCCCAAGCGCTCGAGCGCGTAGGCCAGACGATCCTCATCGTCGCTCCAGTCGGCGGGCCCTTTGTCGAGCGTTTGAACGGTCAGCGCTTCTCGATCCGCCGCGACGGCCTGTTCGAGCAAAGTCACGCTGGCCTTGTGCTCGCCCAGCGATTCGAGGGCGTCTCCGATTTCGCACTCGGCGTTCGCCCAGTTGTGGGGGTCATTTTTAGGGGTCAGCACGCGCAAGGCGCTACGTTCGGCCTCAGCCGCTTCGTCGAAGTGATCGAGCGCCACGGCGTCACCCCGGCCCTCTTCGCGCTCTCCGATGGTTTCCAAGGTTGCGCCGAGCTGGCCTTCCAGTTCAGCCCATAAATGCGGGGCTCTCTTCTCACTCGTCTCCTCGAGGCCTGCCCGCGCCGCCGCTACTGCTTCCTGCAAATGCTCATCCGCCTGACGGTCGAATCGGCGCCAATCGCTCCCACTCGACGCTTCCTCGTTCGATTCGTTGGAACCGAGCGTTAGCAAAGCGACGGCCAAGGCGTCCTGCGCTTCGGCCCAGGCGATCGGCGCGCGAGCACGCAAGTCTTTGGTGGCACCCCGCCGCAGGGCTGAAATCGCCTCTTGCAACTTCTCCGGAGCATTGTCCTCTTGACCTATGCCGGAGAGCGCAACGCCCAAAGTGACGTGCGCGCGCGCCCAAGCGTCAGGATCGGCCTGAGGAGTCAAAACTTCGAGTGCGGATTTTTCTGCCGCGATAGCCTGAGCCTCGTATCCATGGCCGGGCTCGATTACGGCCAAGGCCCTAAAACTCTCGCCAAGCACTTGCTGAGTGAGCGCCCATTCATAGGGCATCGCATCGTGGGTACGGACGGTGAGCGTGTCGTTAAGGATTGCGATCGCCTCAGTCAGATCCGGAATGCCGGCGTCCTGCTTGCCCAGGTTCCCCAGCGTGACCGCCAGCCCGTAATTAATCGAAGACCACATCCATGGATCGCGCTCTTTAGGAAAGGCTTTCAGCGCGCTCCGGTATAGCCCGATTGCTTCAGCGTAATTGTCACTGACACGAGCTTGGCTCAACGTCTCTAACGAACCCGCCAGCATCCATTGGAGCGACGCGATGTCCCGCGGGTCCGCGTCGGGCGGATACTCGGCGAGAGCCGCGCGCAGAACTCGCACTCCTGCGTCCACAGCCGTGAAATCCGGCTGGATCGAATTCAATGAGTTGAGGCCCAGGGCGAACCCGCTCAGCGCATTTGCCCTCTCCAACGCGTAGGCCGACCCCTGCCACGCGCCGAAGGCCAGCATATTGCGGTATACCGAATTTCGCAGCGCCGCGTCATCCGAGGCCAAGAGTCCCTGCTGATGCAACGCCTCGCCGACGATGAAGTTCATCCGCGCGCAGGTATCTCCGCGCCAGTCGGCGGCGCCGCAATCCACATCGGCAAGTTTCTCCACTTGCCCAATCGCGGCGGCGAAAGCCGCCCGCGCCCGCGGTGCTGTCGCGATTCCAAGCCGCGCCATCTGCGCGCCCAACATAACCTTTACGACCGGCCCCAGCTGCTCGATCGGCAATTGCGGCAGGGCGAAATCGCGTGGCTTAAAGGTCCCACCGAATTGCTCGCCCTCGACCCAACTCGATTCGTAAGCTGCGCGACGGCTTTGACGCCCGGGTGCTCCACGGCACCCCACAGGATAAAAGGAGCGCCGGTCCGCCGCATGTTCTCGACGGCTTCCAGACGTGAAAGAGACGCGGGCGCCTGGCCGCGAAGCTCAGGCGCCAGAGTCGCATCGACAGCGCGAACCTCGAGTGGCATCGACCTCGCCAGTGTCGCGAGTTCGCGGCTCAGGGCATTCTCCAACCGACCGGAATCGTCGCCCTTTAAATGTGCTAGCGCCAGCACGAATTGTCCGTGCCGAGACGCGCTGTTCTCGGCCCTCTCAGCCGGGGCAGAAAAGAGTGATAGCGCGGCCATTCTGACCACCAGCGGCGCAAGGGCCGCCATCGCGACGATCGCCGCAACCCGCCGGACCACCTTGAAGCGCAGACGGCGGCTTCCAATCCAAATCCGCGCTTTACGCTGGTACGTAAGGGCGTACACTGCACCGGCGCCGATGCCGGCGATAGCCGCCCAAGTGTTCGATGGTCGAGATCGCCCGCCGCGGTACGCTGCGACTCAATATGGGCAAGCGAAAACTTTCCGCGCCGACGGGCCGCAGAAGCCGCGGCACGCAAAATTTCCGAACTCATCGTCGCAAGACTGCCGAATGTCGGCGGCGGATTGGGCGAACTGATGAGCGCGATCCTCACGAAATATCCATCGATGCGCCGCATCGTCTTCGATCTGCCGCATTGCGCGGAAGGAGCAAAAAGGAATCTGACCGCCGCGGGCGTCGCCGAAAGAGCGGAATTCATCGGAGGAAGCTTCTTTGAGTCAGTGCCTGCCGGTGCGGATGCATCATATTGAAGAGCATCATCCATGACTGGAACGACGAACGTTGCTCGCGAACTCTGCAGACCTGTCACAGCGCGCTGAAACGCCGCGCGCGGCTGACTGTGATCGATCGAATCGTACCCGAGATGCTGGAGCCCAAAGCGGACCATTTGTCGGCCGTGCTGTCGGATCTGAATATGTTGCGCGGTCCCGGAGGATGCGAATGGACGGAGAGCGAGCATCGCGAATCTGCTCGGCAAGAGCGGCTTTCTGATCAAGTGGTTCGCGCAAGTGGCCTCGCTCTCAGCATGCGGCAGCGGTTGCGCGACATATTCGCGGAGTAAGCGCGCTGTCCAGCCCGTTGAGGATTTTTATGAGCGCGCGGGAGTAGGGACCGCCGCATGTGATCTGCTCTATTTCCACCTGCGCGGTCCGCTATGTCGAGGCTACGGGTGGTAGCTTGTCCATTATCGCCGAGTTTCCCGACTGCAGGCCTGTGATACTTGGGGCACCGCAGCGATGAATATCAAGCCGGCGCCTCACGGGTAGTGAATGTGATGGACAGTTCTCGAATCCTGCCCACCGCCACCATCAGCCGACTCGCGCGTTTGACAAGGGAGGCGTTGCTCGATAGAGACCGGCATAGACCGCGTGTTCACAAGAGTAGAACTTCGGGTTAATGGCCTTCATGACGAACTGCAGGGCGTGGGCATCAGCGATGCTTGTTGCTACGACGTCATTATTTGCGGCGTCCTGTCATGCTCCCTCAACTACGCCGATAGGCCAGACAGCAGGGAGCGACGGCCCGATTATCGCCAGCGAGGCCTCAGTCACGCCTAGTGCCGGCGGGGCAGCGCTCAATCCTCTCTCGGAGCGAGCCCAACGCATCAAGAGCGGAAGCGAGACCCCTGCAGCGCCAGGGGCTAAGCCTGTACAGATTGCCCCTCTTGCACCTTCACCGAGTCCGGCGTTGTCGCCTGGGCCTCGGAGCTCCTGGCGTTGGGATTCTGTCCCGCGGTCCGAGTCCAGTAGGTCTCGCAGGTCTCTTTCACCTCGAACGCAGTACTCACAAATCGTAGCGAAATGTTTTAGTCGGGACGGCAAATGGCAATTGTCACCGAATGCGCCGGCGCTGGCTCGCAAGTGCAACTCCGGGGAATGACGGACCGGCAACGTCAGGAGGGGGTATGTTCAAATCAACAAGTTGTGCGAGGTTGTTGGAGGGCTCCTGGGCGAAGAAAGGGGTTTGCGAACACGCTTCGAGTCGGTCGCGTCTCTGGCAATCGCCCGAACCAGTCCTGCGGACAAGAGCCACCCTCTGGGCGATGGTCCTGCTTCTGCTGGCAGGCCTCAGTGCGGCCGCAAACGCGGGCAACGGAGTCGTCCCTGGGAAAGCCATGCTGAAGGGTCCGGTGTTTGTTAAGGGTCAGGGCGCCACGGGGCCGCGGCCCGCCTCATTGCAGGCACCGCCACCCACTCACCCGCTATCGGAACGCGCTATGGCAGTGAAAAGCGGATTGGTGAAGCCCGCGACGCCGGGAGCGAAGGCCATACAAGTTCCGCTGCCGGAGGCCATCACTAGCGGACGTGTGCGGTTAACTGAACCAAGTTCCGACAAGCCGCCACCTCATGGGCTGCTGGCTGCTGCTCCTGGTCACTCATTGTCGAGTAGAGCCCTCGATATAAAGAACGGCCTCGCGCGGCCGCTTAACCCTGGAGCTGCACCCCTACTGATCGCGGCGCCGGGGAAAGGTAACTCCCCGAGTCTGGGCAACAATTTTGAGGGGATTGACGAATTCGACCAGGGTTTCGGGAATTTTCCGCCCGACGGAGGAATAGGCGTTGGACCACTCTATATCGTGGAAATAACCAACTCGCACATCGCCTATTTCACCAAGGATGGGAATAAGACTTTCGAGGCAGATCCCACCAGCTTCTTTGGAAGTTCCTCTCAGCTCGTGGATCCGATGGTCACTTATGACCCCTTGAGCGGGCGTTTCTTTTTTGCGGAATTCAACCGGGACAACGTGGTTTTCGTAGCAGCGTCGGTCAGCAGCGATCCCAACGACGGTTGGTGCACGTACACGACTACCTCGGGAATTCCGTCGGGTGTCGGTATCGATTTTACGCAAATGGGAGTGAGCGATACCACCGAGACCGTCAGTTTCAATATGAGCAACGGCCAGAACCTGGTCTATTTTTTCAACAAAGCAAACATGACCAACTGCGCGTCCAACGCCGATGGGGTTTTCGCCACCAATCTCACTCACTGCGACGGCACTACCAACGTCTTCTCGCTCCGTCCGGCAAGGATGAACACTGCGAACGACACCGAATACCTGGCGGGAACCGACTCGACGAACGACGTAACCATCTGGCAGGTATTCGATCCGGTCGGCCCCAGCCAAGCATTCAATCGGGCGTGCGTGAGCACGGGCACCTACAGTGCCCCTCCCAATGCACCGCAACCGAACGACCCTCCAGGCGGTTTGCCGCTGGAGACCGGCGACGAACGCGCCCTGCAGGTCGTCGAACGAAATGGACATCTGTTCATTGCGCACAACGGCTCGGGGGGCTCGTGCGATGACACTTCGAGCGGCATGTGCGCCACCCTCTTCTTCAAAGAGATCGACGTAAGTTCATTCCCCACCTTGACCCTGGTTAACGACGTCTTTCTCAATCTCGGCAATCAGCACTTCTTCTATCCAGCGATCGATGTCGATGCCAATAATCAGGTCGGAATCGGGTGTAGCTTTGTTGCAAAAGATTCGAATACCTTCGCCAGTGCAATATTCAGCAGCAGCACCAATGGATTCACGAACATCGATGGCATCTTTTCGATTTCGGCCTCAGGACAGAGCAACCAGCAAAACATCTTCCCGGCAGGCCGCAATCGCTGGGGTGATTATTTGTGGGGCAACGAGGACGTCTGTCCGATCGACGGATATTGGCAGGAGATCGAGTACGCCGGTCCCGGTGACGTCAACCAGCAAAACGGCACCTGGAACAACATTATAAACAATCTATTCACCTCCGGTCCGCCATCAAACGACTCTTGCGCTGGCGGACCAAACCTCTCGTTTCCCACCAGCGGCCTTACTCAGGACGTGACTTTCGCCACATACTCGGAACTAGAACCAACGGACTCCGCAACAGGTAGTCTGAAGAACAGCAACAGCGTTTGGTACCGCTTCAACTCGGCAGGGGCCGGCGCGGTGGAGATCGATACATTCGGAAGCAATTACGACACGGTACTATCCGTATTTCAGGAGAGTAGCTTTTGTGGCGGCTTTACCAGTGTCGCGTCGAACGACGATGCAAACGGCACTCTTCAATCACAGGTAACTTTTCAGTCGCTGCCGGGCGCGATCTATGATGTTAAGATTTCGCATTTTTCAATTCCGGACTGCAATTCCGACGGCTTGGTGCTGAACTCCAGCTTCATCGCGAACCCCACACCTACACCGACGCCGACGCCCACACCGACCCCCACGCCCACACCGACCCCCACGCCCACGGCGACTCCAACCCCGACCGCCACGCCAACACCCGGCGTCGCAGATCTGGAGATTTCACCATCGTCCCTAACGCTCAAGGGAAAGATTGATCCCGATAATGACGCGAAGCTTAAGCACAAGGACGTAACTCTCAAGAACAAGAAAAAACTAGCCAATGGCGCGGACCTGACGATTAATTCCGTTACGACCAGTACGACCCTGTTTTCGGCGTCGCAAAATTGTATCGGCACCATTGCGCCCGGCAAGAATTGTAAGGTCACAGTAACGTTTGCGCCGGTCACGATCGGGACCTTTGCCGACGCCCTCACGATCAACTCAAATGCCGCCAACGGCTTGTCGCAAACCGTGCCGCTGACCGGTATCGCAACGCAATCCAAGTGAGGGTAACCAGGCTGAGGAAGAGTCGGCTTATGAAGAGTTTTGTCGCCAGTAGGTTTTTGCCGGCGCGCCGTTGGCTAAGCAAAAAAAGCAACGTACGCTTGAGGGAGGCGCTACAATGATTTATCCCCGTTTAAGTGAACGTGCCAACGGCTCATCTCGACAGAGGTCCGAGCGAAGATCGAAGTTATCGAGCAGACGCTCGCGCTAAAGGATGGCCCTCTGAGTTGCTCGGAATAGTTGATTTTCGGGCTTAATGTCCTTGCAGCCGGACTAGACCTCCGGTTACTACGTTACATTCCGGCGCGCCCCACTCCCTGCTCCGGGCGTTTGTCGCACATAAGCTGCTTTATGTGCTATAGATTAGAGGCTCAAGGGCAGGGGCCTGAGGCGTGGCCAAGTCGCCAATCGTTCTAAGCGAAGAGGTCGTCCCGCCGCCGGCGCTGGTCCGGGCCGGCCTCGAGGCGCTGCCGGCGATCGTGCGCGCCGAGGGCGAGCGCGCCAGCCGCCGCTTCATCGAATTCTTCACCGCCAGTATCCGCAATCGCAACACGCGGGCCGCCTATGCGCGCGCCGTCAAATGCTTCTTCGACTGGTGCGATGAAAGCCGGCTGGAGCTTCACGATATCGAAGCGATCACGGTCGCGGCGTACGTCGAGCAGCTCGGCGGCGCGCTCGCTAAGCCGACCGTCAAACAGCATCTGGCCGCCATTCGTCAGCTCTTCGACTAACTCCACTGGCGGCATTCTGGAGGGCAATCAGGGGGCGTCGTGCGCGGTCTCAAGTATGTCGTGAAGCGCGGCAAGACCCTGGTCTTGTCGACTGCAGAGGCCCGCCAGCTCCTGGACTCAATTGAAGGTGATACTTTAATTAGGCTGCGGGACCGGGCGCTGATCGGCACCATCGTCTACAGCTTCGCGCGGGTGGGCGCGGCCGTCGCGATGAAGGTCGGCGACTACTTCTAGCATCGCCAACAATCGTGGCTGCGAGTGCACGAAAAGGGCGGCAGGCACCACGAGGTGCCTTGCCATCCGCAGCTGGAAGAGTACCTGAACGCCTGGATCGCGGCGGCCGGCATTGCCCGCGACAAGAAGGGTCCTTTGTTCCGGAGCGTGGGCAAGGGCGAGCGCTTGGGTGACAAGGCTCTATCCCGTTTCGACGTGTTCCACATGGTCAAGCGCCGGGCCAAGGCTGCCACCCTGCCCTATTCGACCTGCTGCCACACTTTTCGCGCCACCGGCATCACCACCCATCTCGAAACGGCGGGGACCCTCGAGCACGCCCAGACCATCGCTAGTCATGAGTCGCCGCGAACCACCAAACTGTACGACCGCACGCGGGAGGAGCTTTCCTTTGACGAAGTTGCGCGGATCAAATTCTAAACCGGCGGATCAAGCCTTATTTCTCAGCCGGGCTTCTCGAAGATACACCGAAGTTTCCCGTCGCGCAGCAGCGATGAACGAGGATTTGAGCCAGGCAACGCCATGCTCAGCCAAGAATCGGCACGAGCCGCTTCTCAGTCGTTACTTTTTGGGTTTGAAGCACCCTTGCGAAAGAATATAGAACAACTCGATCCAAATCCCACCTGATGACGTGGCTCGCGGTGTTAACTAAAACACTGAGCTATTAAAGCTCGGCCCGAAATACGCCATGCGTTAACTCTTGCCCGCGTTGAAACGATGATTATCTAGTTGGTAGAGGCTTTGTGACAAATTCTTTCGAAGGAGGTGTTCCGGATGAAAATGTCCCAGAAAAGACCTTTATTTAGCGGACGGGAATGGTTTCGTCGTGATTTCCGTCGTGACCTTGATGAAATGTTCGACCGGTGGACCCGCGGCTTGAACTGGGGCGGCACAACAACTTTCACTCCGTCCATCGAGTGCTATGTGGACGGAGACACGCTTCACGTCCGCGCTGACCTACCAGGGGTCGACCCGAAGGATGTGGAGATTACAGTCAGCAACGCTATGCTGACCATCCGGGGTAGGCGTGAACAGCGCGATGAGCAGAAGGAACAGGACTGGTTCCATCGCGAGATGACTTACGGCAGCTTCGAGCGCAAGTTCGAACTGCCCGCAGGGACCAAGACAGATGACATCAAGGCCTCGTATCGCAATGGTCTGCTGGAGCTGACCCTGCCTATGCCCGCGGGAACAACGGAGCACAAGGTGCCGATCGAGGTCGCTGATTCCGGTACTAAGGCGAACGAGCCTCCAGACGGTGGGGTGTGAAGGCCGCTTGATTCTCCGTGGCGAACTGCTTCCTCTCCGGCGCCTGAGTATTTGGTTCGAGAATTTGGCTGCCTATCAAGCTCTTGCGGTAGCTGCCCGTTCACGATTGACTACCACTCATGAGCGTTATTGCGGCCATGAGCGTTATTGCGGCCATGACCTGACCGACCCCAAGAGAACCTCGGCACGACGTGCTCGCCGAAGTGCACCCCGTCGATCAGCAGCGCGACCACCTGGAGTTGGCGCAGGTCGCGGCTCATCAGTTCGGCCAGCTTGCGCTCGGTGCCATAGACAAAGCGCTCACTCACCGCGCTCTTGCTGACCCCACGTACGGTGACCGCCTCCGGCAACGGTTCTAACGAGCGCGCGTAGCCCCGCGTGGTCAGAGAACGAAATGAACAAAGTACAAATGTTCGAACTCCGGGTTGGAGACTCTATATGGGCCGTTTACGAGCCTCTGAAACCGGAAAACTTTGGAGCATGATTTAAGTGATGTTCAACTGGCTGTTTGTCCTGGGTTTGCCGTATTTGATGAGAGCGGGCATGAGATGACGATTGCTGATGCTGGCGTTGATTTTCTCGCTGTGTGCAATCGTAATGACGAAATTCGGCTCAAGCTTAGGACCAACTATGCAGGTGACGAATCCATCAGTGACATCATGGATGTGGTCGACCCTAAGCAAAAGGCTCGGCTTGTATGGAGAATGGTTGGTCCTGGTAGCGTGGGCAACCAACCAATTCAGGTAGCAGGGCTCGTTCTAAGTCTCCGTCCTTTAACTCCGGTGCGACCATAGCCCGTTCGACCAGGTCGGACTTGCATTAAGCAGACTGGCCAGGGCAGGACGCGAAGTGCCGGGAAAAGTGAAGGCACTTTTCTCGAATGAAGCATTTAAACGGTTCAATATCATTTTTGATATTAAGTCTTCCCGGCAATCCAGCGACCGCAATATATCATTTCTTGATATGTCGTAAAATTACGCCGAGCCGGTGCGTCGTCTATACGCTGGATGATGCTGGCCCCGCCAGTGCTCCAATGTGTCGAAACAGTCGCGTTTAAACACTCCTCAGTGCGATTTTCGCTGAATCTGATTTGAGCCGCGATTGTTTAGGCAGCAAAGTAGTCGTAGTCATCATCCATTGGACAGTTTACGAGCCTGGGACTTTTTCTATCGTCTCTCTGAACCACGTCAGAACGCCTTTTCCGTCGAAAAAATTTCTGAACGGTATGGTCGACCCGAAACTGACGATTTTTCTCTATAAACCTCCTGACCCATGGGTGCTCATCCCGGTAGAAAACCACATCTTCGGCGCATCGGACTAACAACCGATTCAAGTCAGCAACCTCCTTAGGGGACAGTTTTCTCGGCGAGCTTCGCGAAACCTAGCAAAACTGAAGTCGAGCGACGTCCGAGCTAAGGAGATATCCGGCCGGATGCGAATCGCAAGATTAGGCGCCAGAGGAACAATCCGATTCATGACGCGAGGGTCACGGGTAGCTTCGACGGTAGTGTCGGTCAAGTGGTGGAAAAGCAGTAAGCATCGGCCAGGCGACGAGTTGAGCGGTTGAAGTATTGGAGTTACCCCGGTTCGGTAGACGGTATTGGGCTAGTGGTTAAAGTCCTGCTTTGTTGAATCCTTTCGTAGTTGATCGGTGAAAGATAGTCGAGCGCGGAGTGGCGGCGATGCGGGTTGTACCACC
>Ga0209167_10000341_pt1 | contig 38028 bp, 39 predicted proteins | sample Coa_R1_9_FD_187154 | JGI IMG/M metagenome (GOLD analysis project Ga0209167, IMG submission 187154) | Surface soil microbial communities from Centralia Pennsylvania, which are recovering from an underground coalmine fire - Coalmine... | ecosystem: Environmental > Terrestrial > Soil >...
TGGAGCGCAATAGTACCAATTGCGACGCCTGCGAGCAATGTCATTGTAAAACGAATTTTCATGAAATCCTCCCAGTTGCTGCCGATGATCCGGCGGCCAATGGTACCGCCATTTGAGACCGTGAGGCGAGGAATCTGGGATTGTCGGCAGGCGGCGGCAACGGGTCCGGCAGCCCCGAGCAGAAATAACGCATGGGCGCCGCTACGGCGCGGCGGCAAAGGCCTGATTATCTGAAGCCGCCAGCCGGTTCAGCGCGCGGGCGATTGCCGCGAAAATGAAATCGTGAAACTCGGCCATGGCTTGGCTACCCTTTCCCCTTCGCCTTCAGCCCCAGCTCGACCAGGCGGCGGATGGCCTCCGGGCGAGACATCTCACCGTCTTGCATAGCTATCCAAGCCTCAATCGCAGTGATCTGCGGACCATGCATTCGGACAACCTGAGGCTGACCGAGGCCCGTCGTCTTGGGCCGCCCGATCTTGGGTTTCGACTTTTTGGAATCACGAATTGATTTGTTCATGAATTGCTGATATCACAAAGGCGAGCCGAAGGGAAGGTCTCAACTTCCGCCTCGGCTCTAACCTCCAACATAAAGGATTGCGCTATGTCGAAGGCTGATATCTCAACTACACCGATTCTACCCCGCCGCGCCGTCCTGGCTGGCATCGCTTCCGCCGCGGTAATCCCAACCGCTACCTGGGCGGCCACTCCCGTCGCCGATCCGATCTTTGCCGCGATAGAGGCATATCGCCAAGCCGACGCAGCATGCGTCGCTGTAGATGGCGAGATTCCTGACGAGGTGCTCGACCGTTGGTCGGCGGCTATTTCAGTGGTGCAGCGAACTCGTCCGACGACACCGGCGGGCCTCGCGGCACTCACCAGCTTCGCGCGAGAGCGGTCCGAATGGTTCATCGCGAATGGAAGTGTTCGAAGCGATGAGGAGGAGCGCGAGATTTTCGCCGCAATCGATGACGCGACCCGGGGCATGAGCGGACTCGCACCTTGGTCGCCACCGTTGCCGGTAGCGGTGGCCTCTACTCCTGTCAGACCACATCCCGACGCCAAACTGATAGAGCTTGGGATCGAATATGAGCGGCTGTGGGCGATCGAAGAACCGCTAGGCGAGAAAACCGAACGGCTCTTGAACGCAGTGAACCGGCTGCACATCGAAAAACTCGGCATTGATCCAGAGGACAAAGAGGCTTGCTTTGCGGCGGTGACCGCCCGCTACAGCGAATGGATGGAGACGCGAGAGGATCCGGATGCTGAGGTTGGCTACAACAAGGCTTGGTCTAAGTTTAACCGCGCGTCGAAGAAGACCGCGAAGGTTGGCAAGAAAATCCTGAAGTTGATGCCCACAACCATGGCCGGCTTGTTGGTTAGGATTCGCGTAATTGAGACGCATGATGCGCTTCTCGATTGCGAACCTGAGGAACAGCTCGTGGCCGAGATCAGGAATTTTGCGAAGCGCGCGGCGTTGCAATCATGAAGCGCCGGCGCCGATCGCACCGGAAGCGTAACCGCCAGCGACTTGCCGCTCATGCAAGACGGCTAAGGCGATAACGACCAGGGCGCGGGGCTTCGGTCCCGCGCCCATTTCAATGAGGCCTGGTGGCAAAGCCCGTCACGGCCGCGATGATTCCCAGCGATATCCCAGCCGCGAACAGTCCATATTCGGGCGAAATCGCCCCTGATTCATCTGCGAGAAATTGCCTGATGGTTTTCATGCTCTCGAATTAACACCTCAACCATTTGGGCAAAATTAATACCGGTACGTCGGCCGCGGAGAGCCCAGTAACCGAGCGTTAACGGTGTAGGTGCAACATCAGTGACCTTCTGGTGGTCACGAATGCTGAGCAAGGGCCGCCGCTGCGGGCATCAGTGGCGGCCTTTTTCGTGGTGCAGTCCCCGCCGGCTGAAGCGCTAACCGACCGTCAAAAAAAGTTACGCCGTCGGGCTCGAAATGGAGTGTCCCGGCGGCGCCTGTTACTGAGCCCTGAAATCCCCCAGCACCATCAGATTTAGCAGGCTCTACGCCGGGGCAGATGTGAACTGGCTCACAATTCCTAGTCGTTCTTTCCAAACGCACGTGCGGGCTTCGGCCCGACGCCCAATTACACGGATGCTTTAGGTAATTTGGGGTTTGATGGACCGCACTGCTGGCGGGCCGAGTAGCCGGGCGCAGCCCTTTCTCACCTACCCCAGAGAGCGAGCGCTCGGCTACTTCGATTTAAAACCGTTTCGGCGCCAGCAACCTCAGTCTGATACGGACTAGGTAATTGCGAGAGCGAGCAAGCCGGAGCAAAGCAGGACAATGCCGGCAACGGTCACGGCGAGGAAGCCGTAAGAAGCAAATTCTTCACGCATGGTACACCACCTTATCGCGTGCCCCTGCTCGAACGGAACGACTGCCCCGTTGCACAGTCAAAGGGTTTTCCGCCCATAAACTCAAGTTCGATCCAGATTGATGTTTTAATGCAACACCGGGACGAAGGGGCTCTGGGACGCGTGGCTTCGAGTCCCGCGCTCACACCGCCGGTGAAGGCCTCAAGCCCGCTGACTCGACCTTGCTATTGTCGGGCGCGGTGAGTTGCTGCTTCTGCTGCTGCCTCTCGAGGCAATGCTGCTCTCGGAGCGAGCGCGCGGCCGAAAATCTGGCCGCCCATCGCTGTTCACACCTTCTTTGAAGGTCCAGGGGGATATTGCTCATAACCGGAGTTCCGGGTTCGCTGTCCTGCCCCAGTGTGACGCCTCAACCTCACGGCGTCCGAAAGGTTCCCGCGGGGAATCAGAATCGATCGCCTATGCGCTGGCGCCGATCGGCCGGCCCGAGACAGCGGGCAAATCAAACGCGCATCAGCGGCCTTCCCTGAGTCATGGGGAGGCCGTTTGCCTTCTGAGCTATTTTTGATCCGCGAGCTTTTGAGCCTCGTTCATCCTTTCGATCGACGGAAAATCGGCTTTCTGGCCGCCCGGTAGTTCGAGTTGCGCTGACTGCCGGAGATTTTTGTCCAGGCTCATGACAAAGCTGACAGCGCTCATCTGACTGTCAAACGCCCGTCTGTCACGCCTATGAACAATCGAGGCACCCAAGGTCCTTTCCTGCGCCTCGACAGCTGGCCATGTAACAACCCATTTGTCCTTAGGTGACACGACGCGCCTCCGTAACTCAGGTGGGTTCGCGCAAGATGATATCATGGTCCCAATTTTGGTCCCAACTGGACCGAACTATGCATTACCTGACGTGATATCGAAGAGGAGGGGAGGGGCGTAAGAGCCTGAAAATCCCGACGAAAACGGACAAGGCAGCATCGAGCCTAACGGGCCCATTCGCCTTTCAAGACCGGTGCCTTAAACCACTCGGCCACCCTTCCATTGTGCCCCTCATGGGCGAACGCGTGACGGATTGCAAGTGATGGCTCGTTGCGTCCTGAACCCAAGCGTCGCAAAACCGCAACGGTTGGTTTACCACCCTGTAACCCTCCCCATTTCCGCCGCCTTCGGGCTGCGATATGTTTCATCGTTGATGCGGAAGTGGGCTGCATCGGGGACATTGGCCGCCAAGTGCATGAACATGCGGCCGGTGGAATGGTAACTGGGGCGGATGGGGAATCGACGGTCAGATCGAGTTATGAGCGCGGCACGCGGTGTTGCCGCCGTGGCGGCTTGCCTGGTTCTCGCCAATTGCGGCTCGTCGAGCCTTTCAAGCCACGTCGACCCCAAATATGGCGTTTCCTCAAGTCCGCGGGTGGTGGCTCTCGGTGATCCCGTGCCGAAGGGCGGGGGCACCTACCGCGTCGGCAAGCCCTACATGGTCGCGGGACGCGTTTACGTGCCCGAAGAGGACGTCAACTATCGCGAGGAGGGGCTCGCCTCCTGGTACGGCGATGACTTCCACGGCCGCTCGACCGCCAACGGCGAAATTTTTGACATGACTTCGCTGAGCGCCGCCCATCCGACGCTCCCGATGCCTTGCTACGTACGTGTCACCAATCTCGGCAACGGCAAGTCGCTGATCGTACGTGTCAACGACCGCGGACCCTACCATGCCAACCGCGTGATGGACGTCTCGAGTCGGGCAGCCGAATTGCTAGAATTCAAGAACAACGGCGTCGCGCGGGTACGGGTGGAATATGTGGGTCGGGCCCCGCTCGAAGGCTCCGACGACCGCCAGCTCACGGCGACCTTGCGCACCGGCGTGCCGGCCCCATCGCCCTCGTTCGTCCGGGTCGCGTCCGCCCGACCGTTCGTTCCGGAAATCTCGTCGCGTCCGATCCGCGGAGAGGTTCCGCTGCCGGAGGGCAGGCCCTACAACCTCGGCAATCCTTCAGCGGACCAGCCGCCAATTTTGGCTAACCCTGAGCCGTCCGCCCCAGTCCGCTCGCGTTCCGCCAACCGAATCCTGGAAAATTCGCGAGCTGCGTCGTACGAGCCTGACGATCGCTATTCGGCCCGCGGTGTCAGGCCTGTTTCCGCCTACGCCCCGATCGAACCGCAAGTGCCGAGCGAACTGTTCACCGGCCGCGGACTTTACTGACCAGCTTTTCTCTTATCGCCGTCTGAGCTTGCCAAGATTTGGCGGGGTGTTGCGTGCCGTTCAAGCCGCAAAACCAGCGCGTAACCCGTGTTGTTTGCGCTTATTCCAACTGTTAGAACAGCGCCCAAGGGTAACCCGATGACAGCCAACTTCTCCCGCAAATCGGCATCCGCGGCCGGAATCTCGTGGCGCGGCATCATTGGAGGCGTGGTCGCGCTGGCGGTGGGCTGCGGCAGCGTCGTGTATGCTGCAAACAACAGCGTGCAGGGCGCCAAGAAGGAGGAGGGCGGGTTCGACGGCGACGCGCCGACCGCAATCCTGATCGAAGCTTCGAGCGGAAGCGTTTTGTTCGAGAAGAACGCCGACGAACTGCGCTCACCATCCAGCATGATGAAGCTGATGACCGCCGAGGTGGTTTTTCATGCCATCAAGCAGGGCGACCTCAAATTGACCGACGAGTTTCGGGTTAGTGAAAACGCCTGGCGCAGGGGAGGCGCGCCCTCGGGCGGCTCGACCATGTTTGCCGCGATCAACAGCAAGATTTCGGTGGACGACCTCTTGCACGGCGCGATCATTCAAAGCGGTAACGACGCTTGCATGGCGCTGGCGGAGGGTCTGGCCGGCAATGAACGTATTTTCGCGGCAGAGATGATGACCAAACGCGCGCGTGAGATCGGATTGACCCGGTCCACCTTCGCCAACTCCAACGGCCTTCCCGATCCCGGCAACAAGATGAGCGTGCGTGAGCTTGCCAAGCTCGCACGTCACATCATCCAGACTTACCCCGAATTCTATAAACTTTTCGGCGAGAAAGAATTCACCTGGAACAAGATCCGGCAGCAGAACCGCAATCCCCTGCTGAACTCGCTCGAGGGGGCCGACGGGCTGAAGACCGGATATACCAAAGACGGCGGTTACGGCATGGTCGGCTCCGCGGTGCAGAACGGCATACGTTTGATCGTCGCCATCAACGGCCTCGATGATCCCGACGACCGCGCAGCCGAAGCGAAGAAAATGCTCGAATGGGGATTTCGCAACTTCGAGGCGCGAACCTTGTTCGCGGCGGACCAGACAATAGGTTACGCGAAGGTCTTTGGCGGCGAGAGCCGTTCGCTGAAGCTTTCCAGCCGCGAGCCGATCAAGGTCATGGTCCAGAAAAACGGCACCGATAAATTGATTGCACGCGTCGTCTATAGCGGACCGGTCCGCGCGCCGGTCGAGTCCGGCCAGCAGGTCGGCCTGGTCAAGGTCTGGCGCGGCGGCAACATTGCCATAGAGGCGCCGGTTTATGCGGCCGAGTCGATTGGTCGAGGATCGACAATGCGGCGGGCCATCGATGGCGCGAGCGAACTGGTGATCGGGGTGATTCGCGCCGGCGCTGAGAAGCTTTGACAATGGCGGAGGCAGCGGTCAAACGAACTCCTGGACGCGGATGCTTCATCTCCTTTGAGGGCGGCGAGGGGTCCGGAAAATCGACGCAAATCAAGTTGCTCGCCGAGCGGCTTGCCACCGCGAAATTGCGCGTCATTGTCACTCGCGAACCAGGGGGATCGGTCGGCGCGGAAATCATCCGGCATCTGGTATTGTCTGGAATGGGCAAGCTTCTGGGCCCCGAGGCGGAAACATTGCTGTTTGCGGCCGCGCGCGATGATCATGTGCGGACGATCATCGAACCGGCCCTCAAACAGGGATTGTGGGTGCTCTGCGACCGCTTTTCGGATTCCACGCGGGTATATCAAGGCGCCCTCGGCAAGGTGACGCCGAGCGTACTGAACGCGATGCAGCGGGTCACCATCGGCGACCTGAAACCGGATTTGACCATTATCCTGGATGTCCCCATCGAGGTCGGCCTCAAGCGTGCCGCCGCGCGTCGTGGTACCGGCGCAGCCGACAGGTTTGAGGCCGAAGACGTCAAATTTCATCAGCAATTGCGCGAGGCGTACCGGCAGATCGCCACGGCCGAACCACAACGATGCGTTTTGATCGATGCCACCCCTGAGCCGAATATCGTTGCGGCTCATATTTGGACGGCCTTGCGCGACCGCTTCTTGGCAACAGCTACGGGCAATGTGACGAGTCCCGCATGAGCGCACGTCAAGTCGACACACAAATCTCGGTCCCTCATCCCCGCGAAACCGCTGTCTTGTTCGGTCACCGCGACGCCGAAACGGCCTTGTTGAAGGCGTATCGAAGTGGACGAATTCCCCATGCCTGGTTGATCGGGGGAGCGCAAGGCATCGGTAAGGCGACACTTGCCTACCGAATGGCGCGGTTTGTGCTTGCCCATCGCGATCCGCTTGCGAAGGATGTTGAGCGCGTCAACACGCTTGAGGTCGATCCATCTGATCCGGTCGCGCGCCGCATCGCGGCAGGCGCGCATGGCGGGATTCTCGTCCTGCAGCGGACACCGAACGACAAGGGGGTGATGCGCACGGTTATCACCGTCGATGAAACAAGGGAGACGATCGCGTTTTTCGGTTCGACCGCCGCGGTTGAAGGCTGGCGGGTTTGCATCGTCGATACCGTCGACGAACTTAATCCCAATGCTGCCAACGCCTTGCTCAAAATTCTTGAGGAGCCGCCGCGGCAATCCCTGTTCCTTCTCGTCAGCCATGCGCCGGGGCGGGTATTGCCGACTATCCTTTCACGCTGCCGCAGGCTTTCGCTCCGGCCACTCTCTACCGCTGACGTCATCATGGCGGCGAGCAATGCCGCGAACTTTCCCATCGACGATCCTTCGTTGCTGGAGGCTGCCGACGCCGCCGAGGGGAGTGTCGCGCGCGCCCTGACGCTGCTTGGCGGTGACGCCGTAAGACTTCACCAGCGGACCGCAGCGCTGCTCGCCAACCTGCCGCAGATCGATCCGCGCGAATTGCACGCCCTGGGCGACGCACTCGGCGGCAGCGACAAGATCGCGCTGGCCACCTTTATCGACAGTGTCGATCGCTGGATGAGCGCGCGCCTACGCATCGACGATTCCAACGCCAACCTGCCGCGCCTTGCACGGCTGGCGGAGGTATGGGAAAAGATCAACCGCGCCGCGCGCGACACCGCAGAATACAATCTCGAGCGAAAGCCGCTGGTATTCTCGGTGTTTGGGATGCTTGCGGAGGCGACGCGCTAGGCGCGCCGACGCTGCTCGTTCCCGACAATCTCGTGTGAGCAAAAGGAAATTGTGGTGGCGAAGGCCAAGAAAAGGATTATCAAAAAGAAGGCCGGCAAGCGGGTCCGCAAATCGGCGGGCGCCAAGCCGCTGGCACTGAGAAAGCGCGCGAAAAGGGCGAAAGCCGGAGCGCGAAAGGCGAAGAAGTCTTCCAAAAAGGCGAGTACGAAGAAATCGCCGAACAAATCCGCCAAAAGCAGGGTGTCGAAGAAAGATGCGGCGCCGAACAAAGCGATCGTCGCGTCGAGGCCGTCACCGGCGGGAAAACATTCGATTGAAACTCCGAAAGCCGCCGCCCCAACGAAACTGCCGGCCACGTCGACCAGAAACTCCTTCTACATCACCACCGCGATAGCTTACCCGAACGGCGCCCCACATATCGGCCATGCCTATGAGGCGATCGCGACCGACGCCATGGCGCGCTTTCAGCGGCTCGATGGCAAGGATGTTTTTTTTCTCACCGGCACCGACGAACACGGCCTGAAAATGATTCAGACCGCTGAGAGCGAAGGCATGCTGCCGGCCGATCTTGCCAAACGCAACGCCGGCCGTTTCAAGGCAATGGATGAGCGGCTGAACATCTCGTTCAACCGCTTCATCCGCACCACCGAGGAGCAACATCACCGTTCCAGCCGCGAAATCTGGAAGCGGATGGCCGATAGCGGTGACATCTATCTCGACAGCTATTCCGGCTGGTATTCCGTGCGCGACGAAGCTTACTACGCCGCCGACGAAACCGTGCTCGATGCCGACAATGTGCGCGTCGGGCCGCAGAGCACCCCGGTCGAATGGGTGGAGGAGAGAAGCTATTTCTTCAAACTCTCCGCCTACCAGGACAAGCTGCTCAAGCTGTATGAATCGCAGCCGGATTTCATCGGGCCAGACTCACGCAAGAACGAGGTCATAAGCTTCGTCAAGAGCGGTTTGCGGGACCTGTCGATTTCACGCACGACCTTCAACTGGGGCGTCAAGGTCCCCGGCGATCCCGAGCACGTGATGTATGTCTGGGTCGATGCACTCACCAATTACATCACCGGGGTCGGTTTTCCCGACGAGAACGATCCTAGCTGGCATTACTGGCCCGCCGATGTTCACATCATCGGCAAGGACATCATCCGCTTTCACGCGGTGTATTGGCCGGCATTCCTGATGTCGGCGGGCATCGAGCTGCCAAAACGCGTCTATGCTCACGGCTTCCTGTTCAACCGGGGAGAGAAGATGTCGAAATCAGTCGGCAACGTCGTCGATCCCTTCAACCTCGCCAACCAATACGGCGTCGACCAGATACGCTATTTCTTCCTGCGCGAGGTACCGTTCGGCCAGGACGGCAGCTACAATCATGAGGCCATCGTCGCCCGCATCAACGCCGATCTCGCCAACGATCTCGGCAATCTGGCGCAACGCTCGCTCTCGATGATCGCAAAGCAATTTCAGGGCGTGCTACCCGAGCCGAGCGCGTTCTCCGACAACGACAAGGCGATTCTGGCGGAGGCCGACGGCATGATCGCGCTTGCGCGGACAGCGATGGCAACCCAGCAGATTCATCAAGCGCTCAATGCGGTCTGGGCTGTCGTCGCGGAGGCCAACCGTTATTTCGCAGGTGAAGCGCCCTGGGCGCTGGCGAAGACCGATCCGGGCCGCCAGCGCACGGTGCTCTACGTGACTGCCGAAGTCGTGCGCCAGATCGCCATTCTGGCGCAGCCGGCGATGCCGGAGGCATCGACAAAGTTGCTCGATATTCTCGGCATTCCCGATCACCCCGGATCGCGCAATTTTGCGGCGCTGGCCACGCGGATCGAGCCGGGCACAGTACTTCCTGCGCCCGCGCCGGTATTTCCGCGGTATATCGAGCCAACGGCGGCATGAGCGGTTTGAAGCCGATGCTTGTCGACAGCCACTGCCATCTCGACTTCCCCGATTTTGCCGATGACCTCGATGGCATCGTCAAACGGGCTACGTCTGCCGGCATTAGTCGCATTCTTACCATCTCGACGCGGGTAAGACGCCTGGACGCTCTGTTGGCGATCGCGGAGCGATTTCCGCAAGTCTATGGCTCGGTCGGCACGCATCCGCATCAAGCCGATGAAGAGGACGGTATCCCCGCCAGCGAGCTGGTCGAACTGGCGCGTCACCCGAAGATCGTGGCGTTTGGCGAGGCGGGCCTCGATTATTTCTACCAGCATGGCTCGCGTGAAAACCAAGAGCGCGGCTTTCGGGCCCATATCGCCGCCGCGCGCGCGACCGGCTTGCCGCTTGTGATCCATACCCGCGAAGCCGACGACGACTGCGGCCGCATCCTCGAAGACGAAATGGCCAAGGGAGCGTTTCGGGCGGTGCTGCATTGCTACACGGGTGGACGTGAGCTTGCGATGAAGGCCATTTCGCTGGGCCTTTCGATCTCATTCACGGGGATTCTGACTTTCAAGAAGTCGCAAAGCTTGCGCGACCTCGCCGCCGAACTGCCGTCCGACCGCATCATGGTCGAGACCGATGCACCGTATCTGGCGCCGGGAAAATATCGCGGCAAGCGCAATGAACCCGCCTATGTGGTCGAAATTGCCAAGGTGCTCGCGGAGACGCGCGGGGTCTCGCTGGAGGAGATTTCGCGGCAAACCACTGAGAATTTTTTCCGCCTGTTCAGCAAGGTGCCGGCGCCGAAAGCTGCGGGATGACGCTTACGCTCACGATCCTCGGCTGTGGTTCCTCCGCCGGTGTTCCGCGGCCCGCGCTTGGCTGGGGCGCTTGCGATCCCAAAAACCCGAAGAATCGCCGCCGTCGCTGTTCACTGCTTGTCGAGCGTAGCGCAGATCAAGGCGTCACGCGGATCGTGATCGATACCTCGCCCGACCTGCGCGAGCAGTTGATCGACGCCCATGTCGACCACATCGACGCGGTGTTCCTGACCCACGAGCACGCCGATCAGACCCACGGCATCGATGATCTGCGCTCCGTAGTGCTGCATCAGCGCCGGCGCATTCCGGTTTATTTGAACCGCTCCACGGCGGAGCACATCCTGCAGCGCTTCTCCTATTGCTTCGTCTCACCCCCTGGCAGCGAATATCCCCCGATCCTGGACCAGCATGGCATCGAGGCCGGCGAGAGCCGCACGATCGAGGGGAAGGGCGGCCCGGTAACGCTTTCAGCGTTCATTCTGGAGCACGGAAATATTCCGGCGCTCGGCTACCGGATCGGCGACGCCGCCTACACGCCCGACGTCTGTGACATCCCGAAAGCGAGTTGGCCTTCTCTGCAAAACCTCGATCTCTGGATTATCGATGGACTCCGCTATACCGGGCACCCCAGCCACTTCAGCGTCAACGAGGCCCTGGCTTGGATCGACCGATTCAACCCGCGTCGCGCCATTATCACCAACATGCACTCCGACCTGGATTACGAGGTGCTGCGTCAGAGCCTGCCCCCGCAGGTCGTCCCGGCCTATGACGGCATGCGCCTAACGCTTGAGCAGACGGGATGACCCGCGAGCGATCCGAACCTTCTTATATCTTGTGCAGCTCCAGCGAGGCCGGATGGAACAATTCCTCCGGCGCGAGCAAACGAGCCGATAACCCCTCGGCATGATGACGCGCGAGGAATCGGCTCAGTACGTGCCGGTTCGGCTCCAGTCCATAGGACCAGAAATCCTCCCCCATCAGATGACGAGCCGCCCGCAACTGCTCCTCGACAAACGGAAGTGTCACCTTGGTGGCGGACGTATCGGCGAGCTTTGCGACTGCGATCGCTTTCGCGCGCTCGAACGCCTTGTAGACCGCAACCGGCAACCATGGATGCTGTTCTGCTAGCGCGCGGCGAATCCCCAGCGTGTGCATAATCGGAAAGAGACGCGTGCGCCGATACCAGTCGGTTGCGGTCTGCTGCGGATCGGCGAAGAGATAGCCAACATTCGGATGACCGCGGTCGAAACAGGAGGGCGCACGTGGCCCGATCACCGCGTCCAGCTCGCCGTTTGCCAGCAAATCGGAAATGGTGACATCCGCGCGCGCATTCTCGACGACGACGTCGGCCGGCAGGTTGAGTTTGATCTTCTCGATGCGACCGGGTTGCTCGTAGCCGCCGCGAACCCAGGTGATGTCGGCGGGGCGAACGCCATAGTCTTCCTCGAGAAACAGACGGACCCAGATATTCGCGGTGAGCTGATATTCCGGCACACCGACACGGCGACCCCTGAGGTCGGCGGGCGACTTGATCCGATCGGTGCGGACGTAGATCGAAGTATGCCGGAAGGCGCGGGACGGGAACACGGGCACGGCGATGTACGGGCTTGTTCCGGACGCCGTCTTGACGCTGTAGCTGGAGAGCGAGAGCTCGCAAATATCGAAATCGGCGTGGCGGAACGCTCGGAAAAATATCTCCTCCGGATCGAGCAGCATGAACTGCGCATCGACGCTGTCGATCTGGACTAGACCGTCAACCAGGGGACGCATCCGGTCATAGTCACCGATGGCGACGGAGGGCTGCAGTTTGCTCATCAGGACGCTCCCTTATATGTATGGGTTCTTCTATTTCGTCCGAGCATAAGAAAACAGGGAAATTCCGCTATGTCCAACGCCGCATCCGAATCCGTTGCATCCGTCATCCGCGAACTGGTCGACGCCAACCATATTCTGTTCGATCAGGGCGTGGTGGACGGTTTCGGTCATGTCAGCGCACGGCATCCGGAGCGGCCCGACCGCTTTCTGCTCGCCCGCAGCATGGCACCCGCGCTGGTCACGGAAAAGGATGTGCTGGAGTTCGACCTCGACGGCAATCCGGTTCAGCCGGATGCGCCTGCCGCATACCTTGAACGATTCATCCACGGCGAGATCTACCGCAAGCGGCAGGACGTTATGTCCGTCGTGCACAGCCATTCGCCCTCCGTCGTTCCATTCAGTGTGGTGGCGGGCACCAAGCTGCGCCCGGTCTGTCACATGTGCGGATTCCTGAGCGAGAAGGGAACGCCGGTCTTCGAAATCCGCGACTTCGCAGGGCCGGGAAGCGATCTCCTGGTCACCAGCGGCAAGCTCGGCGCGGCTTTGGCGGAAAGCCTGGGCAAGGGACCGGCCGTCCTGATGCGCGGCCATGGGTCGACCGTCGTCGGCGCCACGCTACGTCAGGCGGTGTTTCGGGCAGTCTATACCGAAGTCGGCGCACGGCTGCAGATGGAGGCGATGCGGCTTGGACCGATCACCTACCTCACCGAGGAAGAGACGGTCGGGACGACCAAAACCATTAGCACGCAGTACGACCGCTCCTGGTTCCTCTGGCTGAAAGCAGCCCGCAACAGCCCGATGTCGCATTAGCCGCAACACGCCAAGCTCAATTCTTAGGCCAAGATCGCCTTGACCGAATGGACCTGTTCGCGCAGCATGAATTTCTGGATCTTTCCGGTTGAGGTCTTGGGAATCGGACCGAACACTACCGCCTTCGGTGTCTTGAACCCCGGGATCTGGGCGCGACAAAAAGCGATGATCTCGGCTTCCGTGGCCTGCGCACCTTGCTTCAGTTCGACGAAGGCACACGGCACTTCGCCCCATTTTCCATCGGGTTTGGCGACAACGGCCGCAAATAGCACCGCAGGATGCTTGTAGAGCACGTCCTCAACCTCCACTGAGGAGATGTTTTCGCCCCCGGAAATGATGATGTCCTTTGAACGATCCTTGATGATGACGTAGCCGTGCTCATCGAGTACGCCGAGGTCGCCGGTGTGGAACCAGCCGCCGGCGAAAACTTCATTCGTGGCCTTCTCGTTCTTGAGATAGCCCTTCATCACGATATTGCCGCGGAACATCACCTCGCCGATGGTCTCGCCGTCACGCGGCACCTCGCGCATGGTATTGGGATCGATCACCGTGACGGCTTCCTGAAGCGGGTAGGACACGCCTTGCCGGCGCTTGAGCTGGGCGCGTTGATCGGCCGGCAAGTCGTCCCAGCCGGGCTGCTCCGCGCAGACGGAGGCGGGACCGTAAACTTCGGTCAGGCCATAGACATGCGTGAGCTTGACGCCGATGCTTTCGGCGCCCTCGAGCACGGCAACCGGCGGCGCTGCGCCGGCGATCAGGCCAACCACGGGCCGAGCGGCGGATTTATTCGGCGCGCCGGGCGCGTTGATCAGGGTGTTATAGACGATCGGCGCGCCGCACATGTGCGTGACGCCGTGCCTTGAAATCAGTTCGAAGATTTTCGCAGGCTCGACCTTGCGAAGGCAGACGTTGGTTCCGGCCGCAGCGGCGACGGTCCAGGGAAAGCACCAACCGTTGCAATGGAACATCGGCAGCGTCCAGAGATAGACCGGATGCTGGCCAAGATTGGCGGCAAGGATGTTGCTGATCGCGTTGAGATAGGCGCCGCGGTGATGCGTGACCACGCCCTTGGGGTTGCCGGTCGTCCCCGAGGTGTAACTGAGTGCGATGGCGTCCCATTCGTCTTGCGGTAGGCGAAGAATGAAACTTTCATCGCCTTGCGCCAGTGTTTCCTCGTATTCGATCTCGCCGATCCGCTTTCCGCCACCGAACGCCTTATCGTCAACGTCGATCACGTAGGGTTTTTCACCCTTCATCAGTGACAAGGCCTCGGCGATCACGCCGGAGAATTCAGGATCGACCAGGATGATCTTCGCGCCACCATGGTCGAGCTGGAAGGCAATCGAGGCCGCGTCCAGCCGGATGTTCAGCGCGTTGAGCACGGCGCCCGCCATCGGTACGGCAAAGTGCGCTTCGTTCATCGCCGGAATATTTGGCAGCATCGCCGCGACCGTATCGCCGAAACCGATGCCCCGGCGCGCCAGATACGATGCAAAACGCCGGCAACGCGCGTGAGTCTCGGACCAGGTAAAGACGCGGTCTTCGTAAACGGTGCTGGTTTGATCAGGGTAGATCGCAGCCGTGCGCGCCAGAAAGCTCAGCGGTGTCAAAGCCACGAAATTGGCGGGGGTCTTCCCCAAGCCGATGCTGTACTGGTTTTGCTGTCCACCCATCGGTCACCTTCCAATCCCTTAAAACAACTAGAGGAACCCGATCGAGATCCACGGAAAAATGGCGACAATGATCAAGCCTGCCATCAACGCCAGCAGATAGCCCCAGATCGGGCGAATGCCATCGGCCGGGTCCACCCGGCCGATGGCGCAGGCGGCATAATATCCCACTCCGAAGGGAGGGGCGAACAATCCGATGCCCATGGCGAGGATGATAACCATGGCATAATGGACCTCGTGTACGCCGACGGCGCGCGCGATCGGAAACAACAGCGGACCAAACAGCACGATCGCCGGAATACCTTCGAGCACGCTACCGAGCACCGTGAAGGCCATGATCGATACCGCGATGAAGGAGGCCGAACCGCCGGGCAGGCCGGTCATCGCGGCGGCCAGCGCCCGCGAAAACCCGGACTGGGTCAATCCCCAGGCCATGCCGGTGGCGGTACCGATGATCAAGAGGATCGCGCCCGACAGGCAGGCGGTTTCAACCAACATCGGCATCAGCCGCCGCCAGTCGAACTGGCGATAGATCAAGAGACCGACGACAAAGCCGTAGACGATCCCGATCGTGGACACCTCGGTCGCGGTCGCGATGCCCTCGACCACGGCGGCACGGATAACGAAGGGTAGCGCGAGCGCGGGCAGGGCGATGACGAAGGTGCGGACGATCTCGGAAATACTTGCGCGCTTGACGTGACTGAGGTCCTCGCCGCGATAGCGCCACCATACCAAGGCCGACAACGTGATGGCGAGCACCACGCCGGGCAGGAGGCCGCCGGTGAACAGCGCTGAAATTGAAACTCCCGTCACCGAGCCGATGGTGATCAGGACAAGACTCGGCGGAATGGTTTCAGTCTGCGCACCGGTGGAAGCGAGTAGGGCGACCAGGTCCCCCGGCCGGGCTCCGCGCTGCTTCATTTCCGGAAACAGCACCGGCGCCACCGCCGCCATGTCGGCGGCCTTCGAACCGGAAATGCCCGAGACCAAATACATCGCGCCGACCAGCACGTAGTTAAGACCGCCGCGCACATGGCCGAGCAGGCTTGCCAGAAACGCCACCATCGCGCGCGCCATGCCGGCCATTTCGATCAGCAGGCCGAGAAAAATGAACAGCGGCACCGCGAGCAGGATCAGATGGCTCATGCCCTCGTCCATCCGGCCGACCAGCACTGTCAGCGGCGTGCGCGTCGTCAGCGCGAGGTATCCGAAGATTGCCAATCCAAACGCGAAGGCGATCGGTACGCCGGCAAAGACGCAGAAGCCGACCACACCGACAAAGAAAATCACCAGATTGATATTGCCGAGCGGACGCAGCCAAGGCGTCGCCAGCCAGAATACTGCAACCAGCAGCGCGACCGACAGCGCGGCTCGCAGCACCAGCCTGACGTCGCCAACCCGCGCCAGCCGCAGCAGGGCAAACAACGCCATCAGGCCGATGCCGACCGGCAGCGCCACCGCGCGCCAGGTATTGGAGATTTGCAGCGCCGGCGTGGTGATGAAGCTTTCCTCGTAGGCGTATTGGCAGGACGGTGCGACGATCAGGAGCAAGAAGGCGAGCGCAGCGCAGGTCGCTACGACATCGAGATAGGCGCGTATGGCAGGCGTCGCGCTGGCGACGACGGCCGTCATTCGCATATGTTCTGAACGCCGGAACGCGACCACGGCTCCGAACATCGCCAGCCACAGAAACAGGATCGAGGCCAGTTCGTCCGACCATATCAAAGGGCGTTGCAGGCCGTACCGCGCGACGACACCTGCAAAGAGCGTGATGATCTCGGCGACGACCAGCAATGCCGCCGGAACCTCAACCAGCATTCCGAGCGAGGCTTCGAGACTTGCGGCGACGGAGCGGCGGCGAGGGGACACCACCCCGCCGGTCGCCGCCTGTGTTGCGTCGGCCTGTGCCATCATCGCCCCTGAAATTACGTTATGACAGCTTGCCGACGGATTTCTCCAGGATCGCCCACGCCTCCTCGCCGTATTTTCCTTTCCATTCGGAATAGAACCCGGCTGAGCGCAACTTCTCGCGGAAGGGCGCGGTGTCCGGCTGATTGAAGATCAGTCCCTTGCCCGCAAGTTCCTCGCGTACCGTCGCATTGAGCTTTTCGGTGTCGGCGCGGGCCTTGAGCGCGGCGCCGTTAACGTTTTTCTCGACGATCCCACGCACATCGGCAGGTAGGGCATCCAGGGCGCGGCGGTTGGCCAGGAACCAGTAGCCGTCCCACATATGATTGGTCAAAGAGCAGTATTTCTGCACCTCAAACAGTTTTGCAGTCGAGATCAACGCCAGCGGATTCTCCTGGCCTTCGACAATCTTGGTCTGCAGGGCCGAATAGACCTCGTTGAAATTGATCGAAGCGGGCGCGGCGTCGAAGGCCTTGAACATCGAGGTCCAGAGCGGAGACACCGGCACCCGGATTTTGAAGCCCTTGTAGTCGCCGGGTCCGTTGATCGGCCTGGTCGAGGACGTGGTCTGCCGGAAACCATTGTCCCATATCTTTTCGAACGCCACGATGTTGGCCTTGGCAACCTCTCTGCGCACAAAGGCCCCGAGGTCGCCGTCCATCGCCTTCCACACCGTCGGATAATCCGGGAAGGCAAAGCCCATTCCGTTTATCGAAGCGGCCGGGACCAGCGTCGCCAGGATCAGGCCGGACATGGTGAAGAACTCGACGCCTCCGGAACGCAACTGGCTCAACACATCGGTGTCGGCGCCAAGCTGGTTATTCGGGAAAATCTGCATATCGAAACGACCATTGGTCTCGGTCTTGATTGCGGCCGCCATTTCCTTGGCCCGAATATTCAGCGGGTGCGAATCCGGCAGGTTATTGGCAAATTTGTAGGTGAACTCGGCAACTTGTGCTCGCGCAACGAACGGCGCGCCCACGCTACCCATCACCGCCGAGGCCGCCGAGGCCTTCAATAGCGCACGTCGCGAAAAGCCCATCTGTGTCTCCCTGATTTTCTTATAAATAGCATCATACGGGGCCCGGCGCTGCCGGCGCGGTTTATGAAAATCCAGCTACAAGTCCCTGAAATGTCGCAGGGATAAATATTCCATAATATACCTTATGCGAATCGTAGGTGTAGAGGCCCCGCTGGTTTGGATTGGGGAGTTTGAGTCGAAAACCGTGATTGCGATTGGGCCGGATGGAGATCGAGCGCGATATTGAGCGAGCCAACGAGCGTGCTGTGATCGCGCAACGCCGCAACCAGCGAAGGTCAATATGGCAGTGAGATTGAGGACGCGCATCGCCCGCAACCAACTTCCTCCCCTTCCCACACCTTACCGCATGAAATGCAGGCACCGTTTCGTTTTACTCATGACCTGAGGGTCGCACTTGCCAGAACCTTAGCAAGCGACGGGCATCGTCGGCGGTCATGGAATCGAATTGGCGTTGTGCTTTCGCCAACTCAAGAGGGTTCAAGGAACCGGTCGTAAATCGGCTGTTCAGGACCACGCTAACTGTCTGCCAGTTCAATTCCGCCGCCTTGCAGGGGACAAGGACGCCGTCGTCGCGAAGGCTTTGCATCAATGGGCGAACAACCTCAATAGTGGACTGAGATAGCTGAGCGAGTGCGACGACGGTCTCTTCATATTTTCGTTGTTTGGCGAAGCGAAGCAAAGCCGCTTCGTTTAGTTCGCCCTCGTTTTTAAGCAATGCAACGACGCGCTCGGCCTCGGTGAAGTCGTATGCCTTGGACATATCGCGGCTCACACCCTCGGCGACGGCAGCAATCGCAGTTCGTATTTCCTCAAAGAGGTACGGAGGCGCACGCGACAACAGCCGCGATCGGACCGTTTCGGTCGCCTTACGCAGTAGTTGATCGCGGAGGACCGGCGGGAGGTCGACGCGGATCCCGGTTTCGATTGCCAGTTCGGGGTCGGATTCCGCTTGCGCCACGACTATTGCGAATCCGCTCGAGGAAACTCTCGCCCCGGGATTATTGACGATCCGCCGGCTCACGGACGGGTACCGGCGGGCCAGAAGGGCGTCAGTGACAACTTCTGTCAACCACCAACGCCCCGCGATTGCCAGCAGGTGCTGCTCACTTTTGGTTTGCGCAACCTCGATCAGATCCTCGGCGCTCAAACGGGCAGATTCCATCAAAACGGGTTTGGCGACGCTAATCTCATCGTTCTTTGAAAGCCGGCGGACAACCGATGGGGGAGCCTGGGAAACGGGCGCGAGCTGTGCGCTCAATTCAGCGAGAGCGATGCGCGCGCTAACATCAGCAATTGCGCGAATCTCGACTGTCTTGATGAGGCGTTCGAGCACCTTGTCGAACAGCTCGATCTGTTCGCTTTGATAGGTGCCGGCGGATGACAGAAACAGATCGGTTACACGCTTGACCGTTTCCAGGCATCTTTCTGGCGAGCTGGCACTTAGTGCTGCTTCGACTTCGTCGACAATTGACAGATTTGTCGCTGACATCGCTCATCCTGAGCGTATTGGGGCGCTGTTCTAGCCGGGGGGTAAATTTTACGGCCAATACCTGAACGATGCGTAAAGTCGAGAAGCCTTGAACAAGCTGTTGACCGGCCGGACGCGCACGATCGCTCTGCTTCTCCCTGCCCCACCTTCAGTTCATTCGGGATTTTCTATGCGCGCGGCAATCCGTGCACGCAGCTCGAAGAAGTAATGTCGTTGTTGCGACGAGAACGAGACAGGTCTCGCAGCCAACTTACCAGAACTCCAATTTCCTCTCGCACGGCGCGCAAGTAGAGCAGGTGCGTGATTGCAAAAGAAAGAAAGCAAGTCCCTAAAATGGTCGCCATCACGTACAGGCCAACACCCGACGGGACAGCAATGGATCCAAGCGATGCCTGCTTGACGGTGGGCACCCCAACCTGCCAGGAGAAGACCAAAAAGCCCGCATAAACTACGCTCAAGTGAGTTGCGATCGTGAAAGAGAGCCTGGACTTGGCTGCGAGCCCAAGGCAGGCGAGCCCGAAGATCGGAAGCGCAAGCCCGAAGAACTGAAATCCATCAACCGCATCGAAATAGCTCAACACTGCGTGGCTTCGCTGAAAAATGCCGAACATCCTGAGATTGATGAACCAGAGAAGTTCGGAGCTCGGGTCATACTGAAGGGCGCGCGCGGCCAATTCGGCGCAAAGCGTGGCGGCAAAAAGCGCGAATGGTCCCAGGAATTGCAGTTTAAAAAGACGGCTCATGAGATAAGCCATACGCGAAAGACTTTAAGCTTGCCTTAAAGGTCCTCCAAGCAGAACGCTGCGCGGATAAGTAAAATACTCAAAAGAATTCAAATTGAACCGTTCTGATTATGGTTGATTTTCCGCCGGCCGCTCAATGAACTTGCGGCTGCCGTTGAGGAGCTGGAGGTTATTGGCGATGGTGGGGTTGGAGGGATCGAGCGAATAAGCCTTCTCGAACTTTCGCCGCGCCGCACTCAGATTGCCGCGCAGCATGTATGAATATCCCTGATCATTGAGGACCTGAACGGTTTCGCCCCCCAAGCGAATGGCCTGCGCATAAGCCCGATCGGCAAGATCGAAGCGACGCAACCGATCATAGCTCGCCGCGAGTCCAATCCAGGCCGTCACGTCCCTCGGCGACTTCTCGACCGCGTCCCTGAAATACCGCTGCGAGAGCCCATAATTGCCGCGATTGAACTGTTCAAGTCCCATGCGCACAGGCTCGTCGGACGGATAATACTTGACGTCGGTTGGCTCCTGGACCGGGTCCACAGGCGCAGGGACGGCCGGCGCCTCGACGGCGGCCTCCCGGACCGTGACGGGGTCACAGGCCGCCAATACTATTGCCAAGCAGCAACAGATCGGCATTAGAATGAGACGCCACATAACCCCTTGTCCCCCGCACCGGCCACAGCAGGCTCAGTGCACCCTCGAAATATCATCGTTAAACTACTGTACCTTGAAACGCTTGTTGCGAGAGCGCAACAGTGCGCTGCCAGAAAGCGCTAGAAACAAACGTTAAATCTCATTCCCCCGCCCCGCCGCCGGCCCCATTAAGAAGCCGGGCCCGCCTCCGCCGCCATCAGGCGCAGGTTCATTTTGACTCCCTCAGTTACTCCCTGACCCCCACCGATACTCCAGACGATCCCGCCCCCGATCCAGTTATGTTAACATTGTCGTTCCGGGTGACGGGAGGCGGCTGGCCCATCAGTTTAGTTGCGTCGCTGATGGTCGGAAGCTGATCCACCGGCTGTGTAGTGGTGCTATAACGCGTGATCGCTCCGCCTGTGCGGCGCGCATCGGTTACGATCCGGCGGTCGCCGACCCCCCGCGGCCAGGGATGGATGGTGTGGGTGACGGCGTTGGCCTCCTTGGCGTCGCCGGCGCTCAGCGTAATGGTATCGGAGCGCTGAAAGTAACGTTCCATTTCATCATTGCCGGCCAATCCGTTGCAGGCGCCGAGCGAAATGACCGCGAGCAATACCGTGCATGTCATATCGAATGTCCTTTAATCGCGGGTCTTGAGAACAGGCTGATCGGAAGCGACAGGCGGCGGCGCGGGCGCCCGGACGTCAGGGCCGATCATGTGCCCGTAGGGTCCTTTGATGTCGCCGCCGGAATTGACGTAATCGTTATAGAGCTTGCGTACTTCCAACTGTCCGTTGAGGAAGAAATCGACATCGTTGGGCGGTAGCCGGGAATCGAGCGGGGAAGCCAGAGTCTGCCCGGGCGCGGCGGGCGCGACGAGCCGGGGCGTCACGATGATGACGAGATCGGTTTCTTTCTGCTGATAAGAAGAACTGCGGAACAGCGTCCCCAGCACCGGCACCGAGCCGATCCAGGGGATTTGCGAAATATCTTCCTGGTTGCGGGTCTGCAGCAGACCCGCGATGGCGAAGCTTTGGCCGTCCCGCAACTCGACGGTGGTCCGCGCGTCGCGGACCGTCAGTGCCGGGATCGTCGTGCCCGCGATCGTCACGGCATTGGTGAAGTCGAGTTCGCTCACCGAGGGCTCGACCCGAAGGTTGATGACTCCCCGCGACAACACCGTCGGAACGAACGCAAGCTCGACGCCGAATTTCTTGAATTCGATGGTGACGGTCGGAAGTGCTCCGGGGACGGGGTTGGAGGCCACCGGCACCGGAAATTCGCCGCCAGCCAGGAACCTTGCAGAGTCGCCGGACAGCGCCAGCAAGTTCGGCTCGGCCAGACGGCGCAGCAAGCCTTTGGCCTCCAACGCCGTTACCAGCAAATCGATCGAGCTACCGCTGCCCGTCCTCAAGATACTGGTAAGCAGGCTACCGAACGGAACCGCGCTGGTGGTAAGCGTTCCGACGGTTCCCAACAGGGGTAAAGTGCCGGCGGGTGGTCCCACATTTGGTTGCCCAACCCGACCGCTGCCGGGGGTTATCGCACCATTTATAGTGCTGTTGCTGCCGAGGCCACTATTTGCAATGTTCGAGCCGCTCGCATTGGCGGCATAGAGGTTCATTCCCAACTCGCGGCTAGCCGACCTTGCGACCTCCAGAAAGCGCACCTCAAGCATGACCTGCTGCGGCGCGGCCACGCTCATGGCGTTGACGACGACGCCACCCTTCGGGACGACGCCGGTGGCAATCGCCATGGCTCGCTCAGCGGCGACCGCGTCCGCCGCCGTTCCGCTCAGCACGACCTGGCCCTCGGAGGCGGAAATGCGAATGCCGCGCATGCCGGTACCGGACTGGATGCTCTGCTGCAGATTGCCGGTATCGATCACGACCTCCACGTCAAGGACCCCGATCTGCCGCGCGGCGTCATCGAACAGGACGATGTTGGTGGTCCCGGTTTGCTTGCCGAGCACATAAATCGAGCGGTCGCCAAGCGGCTTCACCTCCGCGATATCCGGATTGCCGGCGACAATGGTAGCGAACGGGCGCTCGAGCTTGAACGAGCGCGACTTGTTGACGACCACCTTGACCCGCTGGACGTCGTTCATTTCGCTGACGAAGACGTCGCTGGAGGACGACCGCCGCTCTGCGGACCCCGCGCGGTCAGCGGAACCAAACACCGCAAGCGCGGCGCCGAGAGCTATCGCGCACAAGGCGAGAAGGCCCCCTCCTCTCCTGCTCGCAACGCTACCGCCACCCATTCTATTTCCCTTCGCCGCGATGCACCGCTCCCGCTGCGATCCCGCCTGTCGAATCCGCAGAGATCATCGTCCGTCAAGCACCTCGTTTGCAAGGACAGACCTGTACCGGGCCCCCGCACCCTAGAGAAAATCTTCCAATGTTGCCAGCGAGCACCACTTCCTGGGCCTGCTCGCGCGTGACCTGCGGCGTGACCGCGTTGGCGACGATCACACCCGATGTTTGGTAGTCCGATCAATCACGGTGAAAATTGACCTTAAAAAGTCAATGCAAGTATTTGACAACAATAGGTAAAAATTATCGCCAACTTCCCCTCCGTTTGGCAGCCTAATCCCGGCTGAAACTCCCTGGTCCAGACATGAAAATTCGTTCTCGCGGCGCGATCCGCCCGAGGTTTGTGCAAAAGTTTCGCGCCTTGAAATCAGAGGGCGCGGGGAATGCCGGATGCGCGCTGCATCCGCGGTCCCGTGTGCAAAATGGGTGAAGGAAACGCACACGAGCATACAGGTTCAGCGGAGGCAATCCGACATTCCCTGCGCAATGGCTTTACGGCTTATTTCGAGCTCTCCCCGGAGAATCGGGCTTTTTTGCCTCCGTCGCCTTCGGATATGGCCTTTTCCGCCCGGTCGGGCCGAAAGTGCCTCCGAAGACTTGACGCCAACCACTGAGGCGTCAGGACCACACGACTTCACCGTACGCAGCAACCCGTCTTCGCCAAGAGGCTTCGCCGGGCATGGCGCCGTTCGTCAGCGCGCCGTTTGATCGCTCACGGGTCGCAAAACCCGCCCTGCCATCACGTGTCACGCCTGACGCTGCCGCGTCCACCGCATCCCGCCCCGCGTCAATGACGATGGCCAACGCCCCTCTGTGGGACAGGACGGGGAGGATTTTATTGGTGATTTGGGGGAGGGGTCAAGCGGAATTTCGGAAAAGCAGAAATTATTTGGGAGTGTGGTCGGTACGTACGACTAGAACGGAATTGAGGTGGACGCGCTCGGGGCGTTCAATGCTTTGCCCCAGATCGGCATCAGCATGGTGAAATTTGGCTGAGATGCCGTAACGACAAGTGGGGAGGCTGCCGTCGCCGGTACGTTCAGCGTCGGCGTGAGGCCGCCATTAAACAGGAACGGGGCAACAGCTTGTTTTGCCGCATTGGATGGCAGGGGATCGCCGGTACAGCCAGTGGGCGCGTTTTTTTGGATCACGGCACTTGTGTAGCAGTTGATCATGATCGCCCGGGCGCCGGCATTCGCGAGCGCCCGCAATGACTGCATGGTGATCGCATAACGACCGAGATCGAAGATGGCGAACACCAATGTGAAAAATGCCACGGCGACAACGCAGAATTCCAACGCCGCGACGCCGCGCTGATCGAGCTTTCGCATCATTGCACCATTCGAACATACTGACTTGTTGGCGTAGAGCTTGCCGGACATCCCGAATTGTCAAGATTGGTGTTGCCCGACAGGGTGACCCCTTTTGCTATGACCTCGACGCAATTGAAAGTTTGGGTGCTACCCTGGAATGTCACGTCAGAATTCGGCACATAGGTGATGCCGTTGAAGAAGCTCGCGGCGTTACCCGTTATATTGACGCCCTTGGCAGTCGTCTCGGGATCATAGATCAGCAAATCGCTCAGCAAGTTGACAGCCGACGCCAATTTGGCCGGCACTTGCGTAGTGGATACGCTCGTTTCCGCAGTAAGTTGGATCGTTGGCGTGCCCGTGATTTTTAGCGACGCTCCGGGATCCGACGTTTTTACGAACCCTGGCGGTAACAGTATCAAAGTGGCTGTGCCGGTTATCTTGGTGTTGCCCTGGATTGTGATCGGCCCATCGGCGAAGAAGTAAACGCCGTTCAAATTGTAAGTCTTATTATTCTGGAACGAGAACCCGTCGTAGTAACATTTTTTAGGCACTCCATACGGCGGCAGCGATATTGGTGAGGTCGTCGATGGTGGCGGGCACGCACCATCAGGGAAGTCGGTAGGTGTCAGCGATGCGATCGCCGTATCCAATCCGCTCAGCGGATTGGGAACCGGTGGTGAAAAGGTGATTACTTGACTGCATTCCGTGCCGCCCGTTTGAGAGCAACCGCCCTGCGCCGACATGGATCCAACATTGCTGACATTGATGCCGTTGTTACCTGTGAAGCTGATGGAATTGGTGGCGGTACTGTTCGATGCCAGTCCGCAGTTTGGTGACTGTACGGTCGGACTCCCCTGGAAACTGAGAGGGTCATGCAGACTTAGGATGCACGGGTTCGCCAATTTAACCACTTGGGCAACGGCGGTGGCGCCTATGTCGACGGTGGTCAAGCCAAGCACAGTGGCCAAGTGCGCCGGCTGTTGCTGGCTGACGGTGGCTTGAACAAAATTTCCGTTGACCCCGTTCCACGAAGCAAGCGAAGCGATCTGGACGGTCTGCGAGGTGCCGCTCGGAAGGCTAGTGGCACACTGGCCGCCGGGATAGGCGGTGGTGTCGCCGGCGTTGCAGAAACCGTTCTGCGCCGCGAATTCCTTCGCGCGATAGGTCATCGATTGTGCATCGGAGCAGGAAGCTGCACCTAGAGAGCACGCCACGGCCAAGGCACCCGAATAGGCTGCCGCATCGGCGGCATTCTGCGCGTGCTGCTTGGTGACGTACCACGATCCCGCCTCGGCCCCGAGTGCAACCACTCCTATCAGCGGCACCAGGGCGACGACGGTTGCGAATGCGACTGAACCTCGACGGCAACGGAGCAAGTTACGCATGGGAAATATCCTATTGAAACCGCTCTGAGTACGGCAGCGTGTAGGTACAAGGATTGGCATTGCCGCTCGTGCACAACACCGGTTTTAACAGCAAGGGCGCCAAGGTGACGGTGGTCGTGAACGAATAGTACTTTGGCGACACTGTGTTGGTAGCGGAGCAGACAGTTTGGGTATCGCCGCAAACCAGTTGAAAATTGGCGATGGGAAAATTGGGATCGGCCTTGGCGAGCGCGGTCGCCTCCCAACTCGACGCGTTGGTGACGTCGGGCGGCGGGTCGTACTGAATCGATTGCCCGAAGGCGCGCAATGCCTCCCACGCTGATATATAATGGAAGCCAGCGATACCAATGTCGGCCAGCGGAAAAAGCAGGCTCAGCATCATGAAAAAGTAAACGAAGGGCATCTCAAACGCGGCGGCGCCGCGCTGATCCGCGATGAAAGAATCTTTATGGCTCACAAGCCTACCTCGACAGGGCAAAGAATGCAGCACGTTGCCACCTTAACGCCAGTGCTAGAAACCACACTATCAATGTCCATAACAATCCGGCCCGCGCCGGCTCACTCACCAAACATAAGGAATCAATCTCCAGCGCGATGCTTCATAACTGGAATACTCAGGGCAGTTGCGCCGAAGCAGGTCTTCTTCGTAAAGAATTCGGCATATTTGGACGCCGATATGCAGGACCAGCACGATCACTGTTACCGGTGTCAGGTACTGCAGCACTACACCCAGTATCGCGATTTCTTCTGCGAAATAGAGTGGGTGCTTGATCCATCGATAAGGACCGGTTTGCACCACCGAACGCGCCTGTGGCACCAAACTGAACGACCTGCCTAGATGTCGGATTGTGACAAGCATCATGATCATGCCGATCAGCACGCAGGCGGTGGACGCCAGGTTCGGCAGCGCGTGGTCGGTTTTGCCGAAGAAGGTGATCGTCCATGGCATATAGGTGCCGACAAATGCAGCTATTCTAGGCGGTAGGCCGTCCGCCTGCGCCTTTGCCGGTGGCCTGGTCATGATCAATAGCGCCAGGAGCATGTAGAAGCTGGCCAGGCAAAAACTCGACAGAAGCGATGACCAGGGATCGGTGAGCGATGTCCCAATTTTGATGGCGACGAAAAGTGCCAGCAGCATGAACCACATGCTGCCAAATAGTCGCATCATCCGATCGTAAGACCAGTAGTTCGAGAGGGTAACCGTGCTCATGGCTTACTTACCGATGCCGGAGAACGCACGTACGAGGTGCAGAAACGGACTTCCACCCAAAATGACGAACATGGCTGGAAGCAAGAACAACACCATCGGCATAGTCAGCTTGGCGCCCAGCTTGTGTGCTCTTTCTTCCAGATTGGTAATACGTTCCCGCCGCAGGTCCTCAGCGATACTGCGCAGAGCCTGGCTCAAAGGCGTTCCGTATTGCAGGCTTTGGCTAACCACGGTGCCGAAGCGGCGAAGTCCATCCGACTTAGATCCGAATTTCTCGAACGCGTCGCTGCGATTTGGCAGTATCCGCAAGTCGTCAAGTAGACCGTGTAAGACCTGGGCCATGGCGGGATTAGTCTCGTTCATTTCTTCCGCAACTCGTTCCAGCCCGCTCTCCAGGCCCATTCCCGCTTCGGTGCACACAACCAGCAAGTCGATAGCATCCGGCGTGCCCAGCCGAATGGCAGCATCAAAACGTTGTCGCAGCACCGACAGAATCAATCGCGGCCCCATAATTCCGATTGCCAGGCCAACGAGAGTGGATATCAGCACATCGGTCAATGGCTTCCCTGAAAGCTCCGCAACAAGCAAGGCAACAATCGGGAACAAGAACATGCTGACGGTCTTGACACCGATCCAGATCGGTAAGGTTCGATGATGATTGAAACCTGCTGATTGAAGGATTGCTCGTAGCTGTTCCAGATTTTCCGAAGCGTAGAAGCGCTGATATCGCATCCCGATCGATGAAAACCAACCGGTCATGTCCTGGAGGGGGGCTGACTTGCCGGGAATGCCCAAGACAGCATTTGACACCCGTTCGTTCAATGCACGAATGTGTATTTCGTGGATGATCAACACGGAGGTCGCAGTCGCTGCTGCTATGGCAAGGGCCACCAAACCGAGACCGAAAGTCATAGCGCTGTTTCCCTTCTGACCATCCAACGTATCACCAGATACCCGATAAGCACCGAGGCTCCCGCATAAGCAAGGAGCTTGTTTCCAGTCGGATCGTAGAGCAACAGATCAACTGTTTGCGGATTGATCGCGTAAAGTAACCCACCTACAACGAGGGGCGCGACTGAAAGCGCGCGTGAGGAAAAGATCACCTCTCCTGCCAGAGCCTTCGCGCGAGCAGCCATTGCCACGCGCTGCCTCACCGTCTCTGCCAGAGTCTGCAAGGTTTCGGCCAGGCTGCCGCCTGACTTCAACTGGACCGCAAGTGTCACTGCAAACATCCCATATTCCGCCACTTGCGTTCGCCGATAGACGGCTTCTACAGCTTCCTCCGGAGGCCTTCCCAGACTCACTTCGCTGCAAACGATCGCAAACTGCCCAGCGGTCGGTTGCGGCATCTCGCGAGCGATGGTGCGAAATGCTTCGTGCACGGGCAGCCCGGATCGAACGGTACTTGTCACAAGCTGGACCGTGTCAGGTAGCTGTCGAAAAAGTTGATTGGCGAGGCGGCGTCGCTGCCATCCAAACAGACCTCGCATCACCATTACAGCCGCAATTGCAGCAGCCGGAGACACGTAGAGGATGGAAAATTTCAACAAGCTATTAGCATAAAAGATTGCCGCTGCGACGATGACAGCGGCAAGCAGCACATACGCGGGGCGCCAATCGTAAACTATCTCTGGATTGTAATTGGCCAAGCGGTGGAGAAACCGCCACCGGGACCCGGCCTCTAACCGACGAATGGACGGCAGACTCGCCGGATGTAAGGCTGGCAGAGCTATCGCTAGCTGACGATCTATGCGTCGTTGCCGAGCGTCGAGCCACAACGTGATGGCGGCTGCGCATACAAGGAGCACGAGGACAATGTTGGTCGAAAATTGCAGCATTATATCTGCCTCATGGCCTCAGCCCAAGCTCGATCAAGCCCATAATAGGCGAGACGGCCCTTGAATTTCGGGATTGCGTGGGTGGACCGATAGGTGCCCGATATCCGTCCGTGAGCATCCTCCTCCTGGTACTCGAACGCTGCGATGTCATTGGTGGTGATCACATCGCCTTCCAGGCCGGTCACCTCGCTAATTTGGACAATGCGACGCTGTCCATCCCGCATCCGCTCCACTTGCACGATGACATCCAACGCAGCGACGATCTGAGATCGAATCGCCCGCAGCGGCAGATTTGGCTGTCCCATCTGCACCATGTTTTCGATGCGGGTCAGGGCGTCGCGGGCGCTGTTGGCATGCACCGTGGAGATCGAACCGTCATGGCCGGTGTTCATCGCTTGCAGCATGTCAAATGCTTCTGGGCCGCGCACCTCGCCTACGACGATCCGGTCCGGACGCATCCGCAGCGCATTCCACACCAGATCGCGTTGCGTCACCTGCCCTGTGCCTTCGAGGCTGGGAGGCCGGGTCTCCAGGCTGATCACATGCGGTTGTCGAAGCTGCAACTCTGCCGCATCCTCGATGGTGACGACGCGTTCGCTGTGATCGATAAATTGGCTCATGGCGTTCAGCAGCGTCGTCTTGCCGGAACCGGTACCGCCAGAGACCAGAACATTGAGCCGAGACCGGCCGGCAATCTCCAGCAATAGTCCCATGGCCGCACTCATTGTGCCGTTTTCGATCATTCCGGCCATATCCAGGCGGCGACTTGGAAATTTTCGGATGGAAATGCAGGGGCTATGAATGGCTAGCGGCGGGAGAATGATGTTGACCCGGCTGCCGTCCGGCAAGCGGCAATCCACCATCGGACTGGATTCGTCAACGCGCCGTCCAACTTGCGACGCGATCTTCTGCGCCACCGATGCGATGTGATCATTGTCGCGGAACCGTATCGCGATCCGTTCCAGCTTGCCGTTTCGCTCGACGTAAACGTTACTTGGTCCGTTGACCATGATATCGTTAATCGATTGATCCAGCAGGAGCGGACGCAGCGGCCCGTAGCCGGTCATGTCGTCCGCTATCTCATCCGCCAGTTGAAACTGCTCGCGGCCTGACAGTTCGAGCCGATCACGGTTAGCGATTCCGTGGATGATTTCCTCAATCTGCCGCCGAAGAACTTCGCGCGAAACGGTTGCGGCCACCGATGGCTCTATCTGCTCGATGACCCGTTCGCGCAGCGAAGCTGGCATCGCGGGCTGCTGGGTCGAACGTTCGTCGCGGCTTGGCGTAGATGCAGGCAAGCTTGGCGTCAATGCGGGCAAACGAGTTGGCGTGGCGTCGGTTGGCGTCAATGCAGGCAAACCAGGTGGCATGTCGTCGCCTGACGTGGATGCAGGAAAACGAGATGGCACGCCGTCGCGTTCGCGTGTACCAAATTTTTTCGTCACCCGAGTAGCCCCCTCAACCATCCCTTCCGCTCGGCGCCGACACCCGCGATCTCCCGTACAATCGGGGCGAGGTAACGTCGCAGCCCTGATACGTGCTTTAGAGCTGGAATTCCGAGATTGACCGCTTGGGTCATCCCCTTCCCGAGATCGGGAATAACCATGTCCGGTTCTGCGCCCAAGGCCTTGACAATCGTTGCCCTTGGAAGGCCCCCGGCCCGATTGGCACGATTGAGCAAAGTAAAGACTCGATCCTTACCGGCGATCTTGGTGACGGCGGCGCGCAGTAGATGGGCATTGCGAAGTCCGGTCACCTCCGCTTCCAGCAGCACCAACACGTGCCGGGAAAGAGTGATTACCGGATGGATGGATGGCGGAAACGGGACTGGTATATCGACGACGATGTAGTTGAACCGTTGACGGAGCAGACCCAGCACGTGTCTCACTCCCGCTTCAGTGATGTCTAGCTGCGCATCCAGGTCCTCATCGGCGGAAATCAGGCAAACCCGCTCGTTGATATCGATTGCCGCGCGTTCGAGGAACAACGTGTCGGCACGCATCGGGTTTTCCAGCGCAATGCGCAGCCCCGGCCCAGGCCGAACGCCCAACATCACTGCCGTTTCGCCGTTTTGTAGATGAAGGTCGAGCAGCGCGACCTTGGCCTTTGTGGTCTCGGCAAGCTGCAGGGCAAGATTGATAGCGATACTCGTTGCCCCGGCGCCTCCCTGTGCACCGCAGATCGAGATCACATGCCCGCCGCGATCGTTTGCACCGGGCGCCACGTCGCCAAGCAGCTTCGGGCGTAGCTGGTTTTGCACCATATCGCGCGTGAGCGGCCTCGGAAGATACTCGCTCAAGCCCATTTCCATAAGCTGGCGGTAGAAGGTGATCTCTCTGTTCTCGCCGATCAGAGCCACCTGGACATCGGGTGGGCAGACGGCGGACAACCGTTCCAGTTCGGTAAACGGATCGTCGATTCCACTGATGTCTGCCACCAACGCGGAGAGCTCGGTGTCGGTTTCGAGCATCCGTATGGCATTACGGATCGTGCCACGCTTGATCGATAGATTGCTACCTTCGAGGCCTTTGCGCAGAGCCATTGCACTAAGCTCGTCATTCACGAAACAGACGATTCGGTTGCGCGTTACAACCGACGGAGTTTCCTCAGGCGAACCGACAAATGCCATGTTAACGCTCACTACTGCCTCCCCCTCATCGACGTGACGATGCGGCCGGAGCGCCCGGCGCCGACGGGGCCATTGTCGGCGACGCTTCGCCGCTCACAACCATGCTGTTCCCGGTATCGCCCTTCTTGACTGAGAATTTCGTGCCGTTATTGCGGGCATAAACCACCACCGTGGTGTCCGTGTCCCCCATATCCTGTCGATCGACCGCTGACCGTACGGCCAAGGTGAGCTTTCCGCGCTGTCCCGCGACTGTGACTTTCTTGACCTGCTCCGGCGAAAGCTGCAGCGATACAGTGCGAGCTACCTTACCGGCCGCGGCGTTGTTGGCCGGGCCACCTTGCACAATCTCCTGGTCGATCGCGACGACCCGAACATTGTAAGCAACGGTTTCGCTCAGCATGCCATGCTGTTGAGCTGTTTTATCCTCGCCGGCCGTCGTCGGCTCCTGGGTCAACACGACGTCCACATAGTCACCCGGCCAGATCAGGCCCGAGACACCGGACGCCGCGTCAACGTTGATGCTGATAGCACGGCTATCCGGCGCCAGGACGCTGGCAAGAAAACCCCGTTCTCGCGGGCGCAGTATGTTTTCCGATGTGACGAGACTGCCAGTGTCGAGGAAGTTGCGAACGAGAGATCCGCGAAGTCCGATCTTGGCGTCGGGCGTATCAAGGATCGCCCCTGTCGGAACACCACCCGGCGGCACCGAGCGTACTGTGAAATCTTCATCGCGGGCCAGTGTCCCTCTCGGCAGCGGATGTGCCGCGACAAAGTATCCGACCGTGAGAGGCGCCGGCGCCTTCTCCGTGACCTGCACCGCGGGAACCTGCGTTTTTGGCAGGTTCATGTTGTAGGCAGCAAGCCCGAGCGCAGCGGTCGCGAGCAAAAACACTATGATGATCGAGAGACGCAACGTAGACGACATATCAAAGTCCTTTGCTGAAAACGGTCCAAATACCACCGCACGCGATGGCAACCCCGTATGGAAGCGGTGCGTGTCGCAAATGGCGCCAACGCTCTATGGCGTAGACGCGGCGTAGGAGTGACGATCCGGCGGGCGCCAGCCTGGGATATGGCAGGAGGCGCATCATCAGATGCACGAGCGCAAGAGCGCCGCCGGCCAGCGCGGTTATGGTCAACAACTGAATCATGCCCATCAATGGAAGACCTATCGCCAAGGCGACCAGCAGCTTGACATCGCCGCCGCCAATCCATCCCCGCTGGTAAATGACCAACAGCAGCAGCAACAGGATCGTCGCGCCGATCAGCGATTGGGCAAGTTGCATCGGGCTGGCCAATTGACTGGCGATCCCGAGGAGCGCCAGCGCCAGACAAATCTCATTTCGGATCAATCGTGTCGCGATATCGGTGGTTGCGACATAGAGCAACAACAGGATTTCCAGAATTGAGGCTATCGGAACAATCCAACTCATCAAATACATGCCTTAAAAAGGTGGTGGCGCATCCCCCGGAGTTCAGACGACCGTATTAACTTCCGACGGCGGTTGTGACGGCAGTGGCGAGCGCATTCAATGCAGCGGTCAGCGCATTTTTAATAGAAGCAACACCCGCAGCATTGAACGCCACAGCCACTACGGTAACGATCAAAGCGGCGACGATCACGTACTCGAACGACACCAGACCGTCCCTGTCCGCTCGCAGATTATCCTTCAATGCATTGGCGGCCTTCACATAACACCTCAACATCGGAAAAATCCCTTCTTGTTGGGCCCGACGGCAGGACTTTCAGAACGAGGCTGTGGGGGCAATCCAATTCATAATGCACTGTCTAAGAAACTAAAAAAGGGGGGCACAACCTAATGTGCCCCCTCTGGCATTAAACGGCGGCAACGAGAGCAGCGGAGATCGCGTTGAGGCCGGCGGTCAGCGCCGCCTGAAGAGGGCCACCAGCACCGAACGCAAGAGTCACTACGGCGATGATCGAAGCCGCGACGATGATGTACTCGAACGACACCACGCCGTCGTTATCCGTGCGCAGACGCTTCAACGCTTCGGTCTTCTCAACAAAATACTTCAACATAGGAGAAAATCCTTCTTTTCAAGATGAATTGTTGCATGCACGCAACACTAGTTGGCCCTGCTGCCAACAATTTGATTTATACTATCTTGCCCAAAAATTGTCACCTGTTTATCCATCTTTAACCTTAAGGCTGTAACGGCGTGCGCCCTCCTATCCTGTTCCAGCATCGGAACCTTTTACCTTTTGACCGTGAACAAGCCGAATTGGTCCCCGCGCGACGATTCAAGCCCCGCGGGAGGCTCAAAAGCTGCCCCTGCGCAGGAATGGATCGAGGGCGATGCGGATGGTCGTGGCTGCTTGTGGGTTACAGTAGTATGACAACAGCTCGAGGCCACAATGAACATGTTCCGCGCGCCACTCATCGCAGCCGCCGTTGTGGCGATGACTTCATGCGTCAGCTACGCCCAAATAAGGGTGATCGGCCCGGATAGCGAGCATGTGTACAGTTCCGATCCACGCGAGGCCGGGCGACTTCTCGACGATGAGGCCCTTCAACGAGAAAACGAGCGCAGGGAAAAGGCCAAGATCAAGATAGAGAGGCAAAGGGAAAGAGAAGAAGCTCTGCGCCAGCGGGAGCTAGACGCCGCCGGCGCTGCCCAGGCAGCCCCCTCGGCCTATGATGAGCCATACGGCGCACAGGACGGATCTGACTTCGTTGGAGGATTTCGCAGCCGGAAAGGTCGACACGTTAACTTGCGGCGCATTGGCGCCGGCCGCGTTTCGGGTAACCCGTTGCATTTCAGACATGCGACTGCCCGGGTACATCGCTGATTAGAAAACCCGCCGGCGTGACCGGCGGGTTGTTTTGTGGCGCGCAGGAAACCGCACGCAAGAGATTTCATGCGGATTGAGCGCTGTCGGTTATCTCCTCCAGAACCGCGAGCTCGCTTGCTGCCGTATCAACCGAATGAGCACTCAAAGCAGCGCGGTGTTTTCTTTCAAGCTCCTCTTTCTTCCGAAGCTCCAAAGGACTGCATCGATCGCCGCGTCGCTGCAGCCAGCAATAGTCTATTGTTTCGATCTTGGAGAGCCCCGGTAGCTGTTCATCGAAGCCAAAAACAAAATCATCGTCGATCATTACGCCTCCCCAAATCCCCTCTCGGAACGCCAAGATTTTAGGCCGGACGCAAAGGCCCTGTGGAGTCCAAATACCGATCTTCGAGCAAAAACACTTGCTCCGTTGCCGGCGTGTCACAGGGGCTGGCTCAGGCCTGGAACCGGCGCGGCGAAAGTAACGGAAAAAGCGCGCAAACAATCCTCGCCAAGCGGAAAATCCCAAATAGTGTCGGACCCAGGCCGCGCGTACCATAGGACGGCCATTTTCGCGCCGAATCGGCTTGTCTAGAGTGAGGATGCCCGTTTTCAGTCTTCTATCTGCGAGGAATGCCCGTGCAGCTCAAGTTCGCGATGCTGAAAATCCTGGCCGGGCGGCCCGACGGGCGCGCGCGAATTGACGAGCTTCGCCGTGAATTGGAGGCCGCTGCCGATGGTCCGGACATGGCAGGCCGCTTTTCGGAACTTGAAGGCGTCGACGTCCTCCAAGCCGGTCTGGTCGCCTCGGAAGACGAGAGCTTGCACATCACCGACGCGGGCCGATCGGTCCTGCGTGCGCTCGAAGCCCTCGGCGAGCAATCGGCTGAAGCCGAACAGCCCGATCATTCGCAATCCCTGAAGGCGATCGATGAACTGATCGGCACCGAGCTGCGTTTGAAAATCTTCGATCTCGGGCTGCGCGCTCCCGGAGAGATGCCAAACCTGGGGCCGTTGGAGGACGAGATTGCGACTGCCGATGCCGAAATCAAATCGGAGGCGGAGACCCAACTTGAGGATGAACCTGAAGCGATCGCTTCCGAAAGCAGCGAAAAAGCCGCGGGCGACCCAGACCTCAGCCGACCCGGTGAAACTGATGCTCCATCTCTCGCCTTGCCCAACGCACCCAGCTTTCTCAAGCTGGATTCCAGCTCAAGGGGTCGGACACCCGCCGAATCCCCGCGTCGGAAGCAAAAGCTTCCGGTCGCACTCACTTCCCGCTTCGAGCGCTTCTCGCACATCATGCGCGGCCATCTCGCACAAGGGTCGTCAGACATCAAATCCGAGGCCGGGCCCTCCGGCGTCAGCGGAGCTCTGCTTGCCGCGCTCAGCCTGCTCGCACTCCTCATCGGAGCTGGACTATTCATCGGGGTCAACCAAATCAAATTGCTGAAGTCGGAAATTGCGGCGCTTGAGCGACAACTGGCCCCGCTCAAGAGACAGGCCGCTGGCGCGGACCAACTGGAGAAGAAAAATAATTCTGAGCAAAAAAATCAGCTTCTGACCCCGAGCGCGCCGGAAAAGGCCAAAAACCCTGTCGACAATCGTGCGACGCCAACAGCGCTCGTTCTCTCGGCCGACGAGGCCCGCTTGATCAAAGAGTACATCAAGCCAGCTCCATTCGCCGGCCCGGCGGGCCCACCCATTAATGTCGGAGATCCCGTCCACAGTGCGACCATTGCTCTGCCCTCGCCGCTGACGGACAAGGTGCCCAAATTACTTGGCGCGAGATTCACCATCCGCAATGGCGCCATCGTCATTCTCAAGCGCGACAGCCATCAAGCCGATGCCGTGCTGGCGCCAAATTGAAACCCGCAACAACGACGGCGTGGCCAGCCCTTGTATTCTCATCAAATCAATTTGACCCTCTTTGAGAATGGCAGCAAACGCTACAGTAGCTCGATTTCATCGACGCTCTTGTCGTTCCGCCAGACGCACGATCCAGGCTGGCGCAGCAGACCAAAACCGTATCGTCTGCACCGGTTGTGACTTCGACTTCAAGCCTCAACACCGCGAGAAATATTGGCCGTAGGTTATTGCCTCGTTATCATTTTGCAGGATGATCGACCCGACATTGTCGCTGTAAAAGAAGCGCTTAAACCCTACGTATCCACCAAACCCGTCCTTCGCGTTCACGAAGCCACAGACGATGCCTTTTCGGACAGTCTCCTTCTCGAACCTGGCAGATACTGGATCAGAAAGTCCAGCGGCCACCGCACGCTCCGCTTTGGCGACCAAGGTCCTCGTTCCGCCTGCGCTCAGCCCAATCATGATCAAGAGAAACACTCCAGCTGCCGCTAATGCCCCCCAAGCCCAAGGACTGGCTTTTTGCCTAGCCGCCTCTGGCTCCCGGTGAAGAAACGGATAATTGACATCATCCATGGACGTCTCTTTCTTGGGATCGCCCCTATATCAGGCCACGAAGGGATTTAGCATCCCACTCCAATTTCTTCGCTACCGAATCCGATTCACTGCGGCGGGCTTTTCCGGGAATTGAGCGACGTCCAATTAGGATCAACGGACGCCATCATCTTGGCCTTCACTTGCAAATAATACTCTTCACGCTGCCTCGCCAATTTTTCCTGATATGCTTTGAAACTGCTTACGCGCTGTCGAATTTCGTCGCGTTCGGATCTCGGCAAACCGATTAGCGGCTGCGCAGCCGGTGGGTTGCCCGCTGTCGGGATGTCGCCAAGTGCTTGTGCAACCGCTCTCGATGCAACCAAGCTCGAGACGTTCGGCGGATTTGCTGGGGGGTCGAAGCCAGCCGGTTGTCGCTTGACGTCTTTCGCGAGCGCCATCGTGCTCTCTATAAGAGCTTCAAGATCCTGCTTCCATTTCATGACTACCCCCAAAGCAGAAATACCAGCAGCCGGACCGCCAAAGGTCAAGCGGTCCCGATGTGCGCCGACGGAAGGCGCCGCACGATTTCGGGCCTGTGGATTAGTGCGCAGCAAGTCCCGGTTATGGCGCCCAAATTCTCTTTTTTTGGGGCTGTGGATATGCTGCGGGTAAAGCTCGTAGCCATGCCACGGCGCCGCAGCTTGCAAAGCCCAGTTTGGAGAGAGCGCTGCTCGGATGCGCTTGTCCCTCTCTTCTCATCCGGCCTCGGGCCGCTTTCAAGCTTCAGGCGCCCTCCTGCAACATCCCCTTCAATAACAATATTGCGTATTCCCACCCGGTGTTGCGCATGACGCTGGATTTGACGCTCGCCAAAACGAGGCAGCGGGTGTTTCCTGCGCGGGTACTGATGGATTGGCCTGTACCCTGCTCTGTTCTTCCTTCAACATCTTTGAATGAAGTTCGGTCATCTGCCGTATTCTATCAATCAAGGATATTTTCCTGGCTTGAATCTGTTCGGCGAGTGATTTTCGCATCGCGGTTTCCTGGTCGAGCAAATCGGGAAACTGCAATAGTGCCCGCAGCGGCGCGATGGCCTTATTCACACATGCCGTGCGCGCGACGGCTTGAGCTATTTCGTCAGGGTCGGCACGCCGGCATTCAACGATAGCATTGTTGATGTCGCTTACACTTGGGACTGCCACTTCTTGCTGATCCGCTTGGCGCGATCCGCCGCATCCCACGAGCACTGCGCAATACACCAAAATGCTCAATAGACGCATTTTCTAGCAGCCCGATTTGGCGATTTTCGTGACCTACGGGTGGGTACGAATTCGAAATTAGAATCAACCTGCGGGCAGCGCTGCGGGAAGTCAATTCCCGTCGCTCAAGCTGGCGGACATGCTCCTTCTACTTCGACCCATCGCGTGGCTCGGATCCGGCACGCTCCTCGAGTAAGCGCGCGAGTTCTGCGGTGACGTCGTCGTTGCCTCGGATATCACCCTCCTCTTTTAAATCAATACTCTTAACCACACTCTGTTCTTCAGCGCTAATATCTGCACCGATCGCCTCAACTCTGAATTCGAGGGGATTTCCGAAATCAAACAGGGTGGGTCCGTCGGACATCCCTCCCCTTCTTTCGCGGTGTACAGTCTCCTGCATAGCCCAACGATT